>Ga0209697_10000086_pt1 | contig 125684 bp, 109 predicted proteins | sample AliMusrvi5mmetaG_FD_184115 | JGI IMG/M metagenome (GOLD analysis project Ga0209697, IMG submission 184115) | Freshwater lake bacterial and archeal communities from Alinen Mustajarvi, Finland, to study Microbial Dark Matter (Phase II) - Alinen... | ecosystem: Environmental > Aquatic >... | reverse complement strand
TCGGATCCTTCATCGGCAGTTATTGTAAAAACAAAATTATAGTGTGCCTTTAGCAGGATCGAGGCCAAGAAAAAATAGTAATCAGAAAGTTATTAACTGGCTACCTTGCTTTTTTGAGAGGATACAAATAACTATATATGAGAAATTTCCTTACATTTTCAAAATTGCTGCTGATGGTGCCGGTTTTACTTGTTTGTTACTCCTGCCACAAGAACATGGGCAACGGAACCACAGGGAACGCAATGGATAATTTACATGTCCCATCAGATTTCAACTGGGAAACTTCAAGGGAAGTATCTCTTTCGGTTGCCGTTGATATACCTTCAGCAATCGGGACGCTCTCTAGAATTCGGGTTTGCGACGGAGACCCGCTGGCAACAGGAAAAATCCTGATCACCGGATCGGCAGGTTATAACTTCCCCTTTATTACTATACTCCGCATCCCAACAGCCCTCAGGCAAATTTATCTTGAACTGACATCATCCGGAGGCTCGACCCAAACTGCCCCGGTCAGCATCTCCAATAACATCACCTATACATTTACAGGAACAAAATCCTTACTTAAGAATTATAATGCCATTGCAGATCCTGATTGCAGCACCGGCTGTAATGTTACCATCTCTGGTTCAGCACCGGTATCGATTACCGGGGGAAAAACATATTGTGTAACCGGAACCTATAACGGCAACATCACCAGCTGGTCTTCAGGAACGCTCAAAGTTTGCGGCACTGCCAACCTGGGGTTTATTAAAATAAACTCGGCAGGTTGCAATATCATCGTTAGCGGTGGAGGAACCCTCACCATTGATTCATTGTATATGAGCAGCACCACAACCCTCACCGTTTACCAGGGTTGCCATGTAACTATAAGAGGCTTTGCAATGGCAATAAATTCGAAGATATTCAATTACTCCGGTGATTTTAATATTCTGAGCCCATTTTCCTTCTACGGGGAAATCCAGAATTACGGGAATTTTATCATAAAAAGCGATGCCACCCTCACCGGCAGCGGGGGTAAGCTTACCAACAACGGATACTTTAACACCTGGGGTTTCTTCAAGGTGCTTGCGTTAATGATCAATAACGGAATGCTGGAAGTAAACAACTACCTTCATTTTGACTCCCCCTCGGTAGTCACCAACAATTGTTATATTTATTCACATGCAAACACTCATGTCTTTTCTTCGACAATTACCGGGAATAATGGCTTTTTTAAAACCGACCAGGAATTTCATGCTACAAACTATTCAAACATATGCCTTCAGAACCAATCCATGATATCCTGCGTGGATTACTACCAGGATAAACCGGTCCTTGGTCAGGGAAGCAAAAACTCCATTAAGATTACGGGCAACGGGTATATCTCCGGTACAAATACAGTTAACGGCCCAATAGAAGTCGCAACCAGCAGCGGGACCCTGGCCCTGGGCAGCCTGTCAAATTTTATAAACGGGGGCACCTTAGTTAAGATCAGCAAGGCAACCAATTATATTCCCGTTTCAAACTGTAATCCTGAAGGAATCGGCTCACCGGCCCCTCCAGATACCGACGGAGACGGAGTAGCCGATAACCTCGACGAATTCCCGAATGACGCGACCCGGGCCTACACAAACTATTACCCTGCCAGGGGGCAGTTCGGATCCCTTGCTTTTGAGGATCTGTGGCCTTCAAAAGGCGATTATGACATGAACGACCTTGTTGTCGATTATAATTTTAAAATTATAAGTAATGCGCAGAATAAAATTGTCGATATCCTTCCCTCGTTTTATGTTAGGGCCGCGGGAGCCATGCTTCAAAATGGCTTTGGTTTCCAGTTCGACAAGCTAATCCCCGCCACAGTGGGATCGGTAAGCGGATATTCACTCAAAGAAGCTTATATCGGCCTTGCCTCCAACGGTACCGAGAACGCCCAGTCCAATGCGGTTATCATAGTATTTGACAATTCAGGGAATGTAACTCACACTACTCCCGGGAACTTTGTCAACACCCAGAAAAACATCCCTTATATCCTTACCGACAGCATTAAAATGACGATTCATTTTGCCAATCCCCAAGATGAATCCGCAGTGGGCACAGCCCCTTATAATCCTTTTATCATCGTAAACCAGAACCGGGGAGTGGAAGTCCATTTGGCCGACAATATCCCAACCTCGCTTGCAAACCAGTCTCTATTCGGTACAGGCGACGACAGGTCAAATCCTTCGGCAGGGAGATATTATAAATCATCCAACAACCTGCCCTGGGCAATCAACATTGCAAAGAAGTTTGATTATACCTGGGAAAATGTACAGGTAATAAACGGGTATCTTAAATTCGGCAACTGGGCTGAATCGGGAGGCAGTTCGTTCCCTGACTGGTACCTTGACTCAAGCGGGTACCGGGATGCAAGCCAGATCTATACAAAACCCTCCCAATAGGAATTAAAGATTCTTCAGAATGAATTCCGTCATCCTTTCATAAAGATGGAAGGATGTGTTTTTCCCTGAATAGATCCCGTGGTTGCTGTTCGGGTACAATTGCATTTCAAACTGCTTGTTCGCCCCAACCAGGGCTGTGATCATATCGTATGAGTTCTGCGGATGAACATTGTCGTCGGCCATGCCGTGGATCATCAGCAAGCGGCCCTTGAACTTTTCGGCAAAATTCACAGGTGAATTGTCCTCGTAGCCCGAATTGTTTTCTTTGGGAGTTCGCATATACCTTTCGGTGTATATGTTATCATAATACTTCCAGTTGGTCACAGGCGCAACAGCCACCCCAGTTTTAAAATAATCGGCCCCCTTGGTCACGCAAGAAAGCACCATATAACCGCCGAAACTCCATCCCCATATCCCTATCCTTTCCTTATCAATATAAGGCAGGGAACCCAGGTATTTGGCCGCTTCAATCTGGTCAATGGTCTCAAATTTCCCAAGCTGCAGGTAAGTGCATTTTTTAAACTCCTCCCCTCTTGCACCGGTACCCCGGTTGTCAACCGACACCACGATAATGTCTTTTTGAGCAAAAAGCTGGTTCCAAGAAGAAGCCGAGCCCCAGCTGTTCAGGACTGTTTGTGAACCCGGCCCCCCGTACAAAGTAAAAAGTACAGGGTATTTCCTGAGGGGGTCAAAGCCCGAAGGCTTCATCATCCAGGCATTCAGGATGATGCCGTTTTCGGTCTTGAAAGTAAAGAACTCCGCTTTTGTAAAATCATAATCCTTAATCACATCTTTCAGCTTCGCATTATCCTGGAGCAGCCTCACTTCCTTCCCTTCCGCAGAATTGATTGTGACCGTGGGAGGTGTGTTGATATCCGACCAACGATTGACATAATAAGCGAAAGTAGTGCTGAAATCAGGCACATTGGTCCCTTCCCGGCCGGAAAGCTGCACGGGTCTTCCCCCCTCAAGGGAAACCGAAAACACCTCCCTGTTCATGGGGCTTGAACATCCCGCAGTAAAGTAAACAAGACGCTTGTTTTCATCAACTCCCTGAACATTGGCAACATCCCAGCTTCCATCGGTAATCTGCCTGATCAGCTTGCCGTCAATCCCGTATAAATAAATGTGGTTGAAGCCATTACGCTCACTACTGATCAGGAATTCCTTCCCATTTTTCAGAAAATGCCAGTGATCGGTAATGTCTATATAATATTTATTTCCCTCGGTAAGGATGATCCTGGTTTTTCCGTCGGAGGCATTGGCAAGCATGAGTTCCAGAAAGTTCTGGCGGCGGTTCAGCCTGTAAAGGGCCAGGGTCCCGGCAGCGCTTGTCCACTTGATCCTGGGAATATAAATATCGGTTTCCTTGCCAATATCCACAGTCGTCGTCTTCCCGGTATTTATATTATAAATAAAGATTCCGACAACCGAATTATCTTCCCCGGCTTTTGGATACTTGTATTTGCTTTGTTCAGGATAAAGCTCACCGTAATATGTAAGCTGATATTCCTTTACCTTGCTCTCATCGAAGCGGTAGTAAGCAAGTCCTGATCCGTCGGGCGACCAGAAAAGCGCTTTTGAAAATCCGAATTCCTCTTCATAAACCCAGTCGGTCGCGCCGTTGATTATGGAATTGATTTGCCCGTCGGCCGTGATCTGCCTTACCGATTTATCTTCATCCCTGCCGGCAGCTGCCGGTTTGCTGTAATCCAGGTCCCTGATGAAAATATTATTATCCATTACAAAAGCCACCTTTGAGGCATCCGGTGAGAAAGTTGCAAGCCTTTGTTTGCCTTTAGCGTAAAGGGGGATTATTTTCATGGTAGCCAGATCGCAGATGAAATAATTGGCTTTTGAGGAATGGCGGAAAAGAGCTTCATCATCCTTTGAGAACATCAGTTTGTTTTCATCATCGCTGAATTCATATGAACTGATAGGCAGGGGCAGACTGTCGCCTTGGGGGACCAGTTGTTTGGAGGTCAGGACGGTTTTTGTGTATTTGCCCGTTTCATATTCATATACATTCAGGCTGTCGTTTTTCACCTGGCTGAAATGTATCCCGTCCCTCATGGAACGTATCCCTGAAACTCCCCTGGATGAAAATTTCCTGTTCTTGAAGATATCTTCAAGGCTTATGGATTTTTTTTGGGCCTGTACACCGGCCGGCAACATCAGCAGCCCGGCAGCTGCAATCAGCAATGATAGTAAAAGTCTTGATTTCATAAATGCTGTAAGGATTAAATGAATCTTGTAATTTTGATGTCCAAAATTATGAAATAATGTTCAAGTCTGTCGGCCCCTTCGACGTATACCATGAAACAATCGGTAAACTGGCCGGAAACGGCATCATCCTTCTTGCCGGAGACCCTCCCAATCCGATGACCATCGGCTGGGGGACCATTGGTGAGATCTGGCATCTGCCTATCTTCAGCGTACTGGTGCGCCCTACCCGTTACACTTTCGGGCTGATGGAGAAAGCGAAGGATTTCACGGTTTGTGTGCTGTCAGACCGGTATAAAAAACACCTTGCTATCTGCGGCACCAAATCGGGCAGGGACATGGATAAGATCAAAGTATGCGGTTTTTCACTTGAACAGAGCAGTCACGTTGGCACTCCTTTCATAACGCAGTCGGCCATATATTATGAATGCCGCATTGTTCATAAGCACCGGCTTGACCCCCTGGCCCTTGATCCGGCCATAGACCATAAATATTACCAGACAAAGGACTGGCATATGGTGTATTATGGGGAGATACTTGGGACCTATATAAAATAGCGAGTAGCGAAAGGCGAAATAAGTATTTCACTTTTCGCTACTCGCTTTTCGCTTTGTTTATTTAGTGATAATGCCTATTTTTGCACCCTCAACCCCGGGATGTTAGCTCAGTTGGTTTAGAGCATCGCCTTGACAGGGCGGGGGTCGTGGGTTCGAATCCCTCACATCCCACAGTAAAAATCAAAAAAATCACTGAAAATCAATGAAGACCGCCACTCCAGGCGGTTTTTCTTTTACAGTACGTTACATCAAAATACAGCCTGTTAATAACTTTTACAGGCAAACTTGCCTAAATTGTTGCCTATAGATACCTTTGTACAGGCAACTTTTTTAAAAATACAGGCAACTTTTAAAGTATTATGGCGACAGTATTGTTTTATGCAGATAAGGAAAGGAAAAACGGATGTTTAATTCTTTTAACATTCACGTTTAACCATCAAAGGCTTCGTCTTTCAACAGGGTTAAACGTACCATCGAAAGCCTGGGATAGCGATGATCAGAAAGCAAAACCACTTAAGGATTATGCCGAGACAAACAAACAGCTCAGGGAGGCAAATAGCTTCCTGTTAAATACCTATGATGAGCTTTTCCCGAAAGGCGCGAAATTCTCAAAAGAAGATGTCAAAAAGAAAAGCCTGGAAATCAGGGCAGCTTACCAAATATTTGCTGGAAGGAAAGATGTCACTGTTTCAAATACAACCACCTTGGTAGATTTCATTCCCATATTCCAGTTACGTTACAAGAATAAACTCTCCCCGAATCATATTCAGCATTTTAATGGCATCAAGACTCATTTGGAAACGTTCCAAAAGAAAACCGGAACTACCGTAACTTTTGACAGTATCAGCAAAGATTTTTATATCAGTTTTACCGACTATCTGAAAGCAGCTAATCTTAAACCGAACACGATAGGATCACACATCAGGCGTATAAAGCGCCTGATGAATGAGGCCAATGAGGACAAACTGACAACAAACCAGGAACACCGGGCAAGAGGATTTAAGGTATTGAAAGAAGATGCTGACACCATCTATCTTACTGAGGATGATATACAAGCCTTGTACAAACTTAAAATTGATGATTCAAGAATGAGCCGAATCAGGGACCTGTTTGTTTTAAATTGTCACACCGGGTTAAGGCATTCCGACTGGCCAAAAGTCACCATGGGTAATATTGAAGACGGGAAACTATATGTAAAAACCCAAAAAACGAAGGAACCTGTAATCATTCCCGTTCATCCTATCATTCTTGAGATCATTAACAGACATGGATCAGAGTATCGCATCCCGACCAATCAGGAAGCAAACCGTGTATTAAGATGGGTTGGCGAATATGCAGTGACAAAAAAGATAACCAAAGGGAATCTTGATAAATGGATGCAAATTCGTACACATACAGTCAGAAGGTCATTTGCTACAAATGCCTACCTAAGTGGCGTGCCAATGCTGTCCATCATGCAGATAACCGGGCACCGAACAACTGAATCCTTCCTCAGATATATCCGTATTTCAAAATTGGAAAATGCAATGAAATTAAAAGACCATCCTTTTTTCAATACTTAACCTATGTAAAAAGGATTGCGTTATTGAGAATATTAGTTGAATTATAGTCAGAATCCCAGGTTCTTGGTATGCGAATTGGTTTTCAGGGAATCCTTGGTAATGTCTGCAAATTGAATAGTATCGAATGAAACCGCATGTCTGCTGGCAAACAAACCCACTCCGTTTGTGATGTTTGAAAACGCGGTAATGGGGCCAGCGATAAAATTAGAGTAATCTGCCACCTCCAAATATGTATCCAAGGCACCAGATCCTACAAAAAAAATGTAATCACAATTTCCCAACGACCTTTCGATATCAGGATCAGGGATGAGTTTAGATTCTAAAAATTCATAAAACAACACCCCTGGAATAGTATAGGTAATAGTTTGTCCACCATTGTCATAAAAAGATTTTACATTATTAAAGACTAACCAGTCGAGTTTGTGAAAAGTTTTCGCAGAATCACCTTTCCTGAATTCTGAATAATATATCCTGATAGTAAGTTGAAATCTTTTCCCTCCTGAAGGGGTTACCCACTGAACGTCGCTACCTCTGTTAGGAACCATTATTACTCCTGGAAGATAAGCAGGCTTTTCCAAAGGGAATTCAGTAATCATTTTCGTACTTGCCTCAATCGTTTTTGATGTTACAGTATCAATGATGGTTAGTTTGTAGTCCTTAAGTTCTGAAAGTTTTTCTTTGGAGTAAAATAACTTCTGAACAGGGAAATAGAATATCCCGCTATCTTTATTGGTTATCAGTGTATCCCTTAACATTATTTTTCTACCCGGATTTCCATTGGTATACTCATTCAGGCTGACCTTGAGGATATCAGGGTAATTGCTTGAATCCGGATTCTTGGCATATTCCAATGCATCACCTGGCCCTAAAAAAGCCTTAGTTATCTTAATATAGTGAATCGTGTCTGACTGGTTTAAAATGCCATAAACAACCGTAACATCTTTCCAGTCGGCATTCACGTCAAGACTTTTTTTGCATGACACAAGCAAAGTTGTAATAAAGAGTAAAATTAATAGATGCCTGGAAAGCTGTTGCATTATAATGGGTTACTTATGGCAAACAGTCCAACGGCATACAGACGAAACTCCATCCTCCCTTGTCATCTGAATAATATAAATGCCATTCGAATAATTTCCGGCATTCAACTGGATATAAGGAACTGATGAGAGAAAGTTTATAGTCTCCATCTCTTTACCTGTGATATCAAGAATTCGAATTATCCCTGATGATGCCGAAGAATTTGCAGAGACTTTTAATATGGCTTCTGCTGATGAGGGATTGGGATAAACCATCATGTGTGGCGTATCGCCGATGATTGTCTGAACACCAACGGGTAAGGTACCTGTATATTTGTAAATACTAGTATTATAATTACCATCTCCTGCAAGCCAACCGGATTGGTTGTTGTAGAAATTACATCCCGCGTCTGATGAAAGACCAGATTGAATGAGTGTAAGAGTATTGAAAAAATCAGGAGTATATAAAACAGATGTAGATGTATAGCCGCCGTTATCATAAGCCGCTACTAGCATTCCACCACTAACACCCGGGACTCGTGAAAAATCCCGTATAGAATACCTTGTTGCCAAGCTTTGCTGAGTCCAGGTTATACCTCCATCGGTAGTCACAAAATAATTATTATAGGAAGCGGGACTTTTTTTGAATACCGGAACAGGTTGCCAGAATACCCCCCGAAGATTGTCCACAAAACAAACATTATAGTTGTTCCCAGTACCAGTTACTTGTGCAAATGTCCAGTTCAATCCTTTATTGACTGATCGATAACAACGACCTTTGTTAGAGGCAAACCAGATATAATTTCCTACAGCACTTTAAGCTGATGAAGATCCATATTCATTAGCAAGCGGAGTGGGAATATTTGCAGAAGGAACTCTCGACCATGTATTTCCACCGTCATAAGTCAGGCAAATGTCCCAATATCCTCCATTGGGATCTCCACCGGCTACTCCAGTATCTGCAGATATAGCATGATAAAAATTCGCCCAACTTCCTACAAATTGTGTCGTGGTTTTATTAGTCCAGGAAAGTCCGCCGTTTTCGGTTTTCCATATATTCCCATTCCCATTAAATTCAACATAATAACAGGTACTTGCATTCAAAGCACAAACATTACTAATAATAACCGTGCCTGTATCAGGTATGGAAAAAAATTGCCAAGTATTGCCCCCATCGGAGGTTTTAATTGCATTAGAATATGAAGTATAACCAGCATGATTAGGAATATAATCCACTCCAACCCAAATAGTGTTAGAATCTACAACATCATTGTACCAGGTATAATAACCAGTTCCCGGAAAGGTCAATGATTGAGGGACAAACTGAGCCTTTACTTCTGTTACAATAATACCAATGAACAAAAAAAAAAAGCTTTTTCATAACTCCTGAATTTAATGGTGACATTGTTTTCATCAGTAAAAATACAACAGTACTTTCAATTTGTCAATAGGACATAAAAGAAAAAGCTTCATATGATGAAATATATAAACTTCGGGAATTAGATATCTTGATCATTCATTTGGACATTTAAATACTGAAAGTTTCAGATTATCAGTAAGTTTTGAAGTTGAATTCTGCAATCTACCCTGGGCATTCACAATATATCCCATATTTTCCAGGGATCCCACGGCTCCATCGATCCCCAGGACCTGTTTTGTCAATGAAATCTTGAAATAATCTTCTTCTGCCGCTTCAAACTCCGCCCTGGTCGGATGTGGAAGCTTCTGCCAAAAGGAATACAGCAGTTCCACTTCTTGAATTGCATCAATGAGAAGCTTTTCATTATCCCGTTGCTGGGAAATCTTCTGTTCATAATCAATTTCCATCCTTCTTCGGGCAAACTTATCGGTGGCCGGATCACCGATCTTTTCTTGCAATTCATCAAGATCCACCTGGAATTTCAATTGACCATAATACGCTTCATTAAGCGTTAATATTTTATCACGCAATGAAAGACATACCGCCCGAAAAGCACGCTCAGGAGTTTGGGCACCGTTTACAATGAAATTGGCAATCTGAAAATCGGAATTGCTAAAAGGAATGCTTAAAAATGAATCCTGAATCTCGCTTAAACGCGTTTTGTATTTTGTTAAATCTTGCATAAGTTTCAAGTTTTAAGAGTTATTATTTTATTCCTGTCCAATAATTTAGAGCAATGGAATAAGACATTGCTTGATAAACATTTTGACCAATTCCATAAACAGTTTCATTGGAAAACGCAAATGCCGAAATGCCATTGGTATAATTGCCACCCAGCCAATAGCCTTTTGTGAGTGAGCTTCCGCTTCCCTGGCCATATAATCCGCCTGTTGTAGTAAGCAGTGCAACGGTTTCCGCTGAAAAGCTCAAGGCATCTATTCTGCTATTGGTTGGGCTTCCCCCGTTCCAATATCCCTTATTGGGCGAAAACACGCTTCCTGCACAATATCTTGCCATTGTAAGGACTGCCGAAAGGCTGAACAAGGTATCACTGTCGGTGACCATTTCCACGCCCTCGGATACGGTTTGCCAGGGGACTCCGGTTTTGTTCAACGCGCATCCGGTCAATGAAGGGTTAACACCAATATACCAGTGGAAAGTGAACGGGGTGAATTCAGGTGCGAACTCATTCACCTTTTCATACACTCCTGTGAACAATGATGTGGTGAGCTGTGTGCTTACCTCTTCCTACACTGCATGCACCACCAACAACCCGGCAACAAGCAATGCCGTGACGATGACTGTGATCAATAATCTTATAGCAGTGGTATCCATTACAGCCGTTCCCAACCCATTTTGTTCGGGAAGTACAGTGAACTGCTAAGCCGTTCCCACCAATGGTGGATTTACACCTTCGTACCAGTGGAAAGTGAACGGGGTCAATGCAGGGAGCAACGCATCCACCTATTCTTTCGTTCCCCTGCAAGGGGATATCTTGCAATGCGAGATGAATTCCAGCCTGTTTTGCATCACCAATAACCCGGTAAGTTCGAATACCATTATGATGAATGCCCTGGCTGCTCCTTCGGTTTCCTTCACCCTGTGTTTTGACAGCATCACTACGTTCAATGCTGCAGCTTTCAAACTTAAAGGAGGGGTGCCAATAGGTGGAATCTATTCAGGACCGGGGGTGAATTCAGGAACCGGTGTATTTACGCCTTCTTTAGCCGGTATTGGTACAAAAACAATTACGTATTTCTATCAGAACTCTTTCTCCTGCGCTGATTCCAAATCAAAGACGATTATCGTACAGGCAGCACCTTCGTTCAACTGCGGTCAGAACCTGACCGATATCCGGGATAACAAGGTCTATTCCACGGTCCAGCTTGGAACCCAATGCTGGATGCAAAAGAACCTCAATTACGGAACCTCCCTCCAGGGTGTAACAGAACAGACCGACAATTGTATCAACGAAAAATACTGTTACAACGACAATGCTGCAAACTGTACTCTTTACGGAGGCTTGTATCAGTGGGATGAGATCATGGCTTATGATAATACACCAGGATCAAAGGGACTTTGTCCGCCGGGATGGCATATACCCGCACAAAGTGAATGGAATACCCTGTTTACGTTTTACCAGCAGCAGGCATTGGCAGGTAAACCTTTGCAGGATACCATTATTATGGGATTCCGTGCAAAGGAAAGTGGAGTGATCTACAGTAATTTTTCATGGAGCTTCCAAGGGTTCGCCACCATTTTCTGGACTTCAACACCCTCGGGAACCATCAAAGCCATGTCCCACGGCATGAATCTTATCAATTTCAGCGTATCGGACTATCCCGCCAACCGATCAAACGCTTTTGCGGTGAGATGTTTGCACGATTGAGAATCATCATTTACAATGTGAATTTACGATCATAAAAAAACGTTCCGTCTTTCGACGGAACGCTCGATTCGTAAAAAAAAGCCGAAAGTCTGAAAGTGATTTTCAGGTCATTTCTTTCTTCGGCCCAGGGGAAGGAATAACCAGCTTCTCAGGTTCAATCATAATCAGAGCTTTTTTCTATTCAGGCTTGTTTGCCTCAGGCTTCGTCTATTTTATCGACTTCTTTCTTCATCATCATAAAAATTCTCAATACATTTACATCGGGACTCCGGATTCCCGGTTCAGACTGTACTCCGTTCCCGATTCATCCATAAATCAATTCAAACTGTATGAAAAAGACATTATCCAAGATCGTGCTTATAATGGCACTGATGCTGGCATGGACGCACTTTGTTCTTGCCCAGAATTACAACCTGAAAGACATGCCCCCTCTTGATCCCAAAGTCAGGACCGGCGTTCTGCCAAACGGCATGCATTATTTCATCCGGGCCAACAACCTTCCCGAGAAGAGAGGTGAATTTTATATCGCGAATAATATAGGAGCCATACAGGAAAACGATGACCAGAACGGCCTTGCCCATTTCACCGAGCATATGTCGTTCAACGGGACAGTCCATTTTCCCAAGAAAGGCATCCTTGATTACCTGGCAACCATAGGTGTTAAATTCGGTACTAATGTCAATGCGTCAACAGGACTTGAGCAAACCGTGTTCAACCTGTCGAATGTACCGCTGTCACGTGAGAGTATTACCGACTCCTGCCTTTTGATCCTCCGCGACTGGGCACATTATGTGGCATTTGAGGATACCGAGATAGACCTCGAAAGGGGCGTTATCATGGAAGAATGGAGGATGTACGGCACGGCTTCCGAAAGGATGAACAATAAACTCGCCCCTGTGATCTACCAGGGTTCGAAATATGCCAAAAGGGATGTGATAGGTGATACTGCTGTCATCGAACATTTTAAATACCAAACCATTAAAGATTTTTACAATACCTGGTACCGTACCGGCCTCCAGGCTATTATCCTTGTGGGCGACTTTGATATAAATGCGGTGGAAGCTAAAGTCAAAGAAATCTTCGGCGTAATTCCAAAGGTGCCCAATCCAAAGGCAAAAGAGCTCTACCCTATGCCCGACAACAAAGACCCTCTCATTGCAACAGCTACCGACAAGGAAGCCACAAACACCATGGTGAGGGTTAGTTATAAGCATGATGCGGTTCCTGATGCTGATAAAAACCTGGGGTATATGAGAACCCAGCTTGTAAGGACCTTTGCCAATGTGATGCTCAGCATGAGGCTCAACGAGCTGGCCCGCAGCGAAAATCCGCCTTTCATTTTTGCCGGGAGCAATTACAACAGGTATTCAGCCACTAAGGATGCATTCAACTCCATGGCCCAGGCCTCCGACAACAATGTGCCGAAAGCGCTGAACGCTTTACTTACCGAGTTGCAGAGGATGAAATTATATGGTTTCACGCCCGGAGAATACGAACGAGCCAAAGCCGAGTTCATGCGAAGCCTTGATTCGCGTTATATGGACCGTGATAAACGCAAGAACCGCGAGCTGGTACGCCCCATCACCGGCTATTTCCTTACAAACACACCCAACCCGGGAATTGAGTATGAATATGCCTTCGATAAAGCAGAGATCCCCGGGATCAGCCTGGAGGAGATTAATACTACAGCAAAAAGCTTTGTGACCGACAACAACATGGTCATCACAGTTACCGGGCCCGAAAAAGAAGGTGTTAAACTGCCCACTGTTGCGGATCTGCAGAATGTGCTGAACACCTTTGCCCTGGCAAAGATCGGCCCGTATGTGGATAATGTTTCGGGTAAAAAACTCATTGAGAAGGACCCGGTTCCCGGAAAAGTTACTGCCACGGCATCCAATGCTGTTTTCGGGACTACCGAATGGACCCTTTCAAACGGGATGAAAGTCGTGTTCAAACCTACTGATATCAGGGAGGATGAACTTACCGTTACAGGATGGTCTGCAGGCGGAGCATCGGCATTGAAAGATGAAGAGCTCACTGCTGCTGATTTCCTTGGAGATGCACTCTCGGCCATGGGCCTGGGGAGTTTTTCACGTAATGACCTGACCAAGGTCCTTGCCGGCAAACGTGCAAATGTTTCAATGATGATATCCGACGAACAGGATCTGATTTCAGCCCGCACTTCGCCAAAGGACATTGAAACAGCACTTCAGATGATTTACCTCAGTTTTACAAATCTGCGATGGAACGAAGCCGATTACAAGACCTGGCTCGAAAAGGTGAAAGCTTCCCTGGTCAATGCCGATGCCGAACCCCGTAAAGCCTTTACCGATACCATAGAAGTAATGATGAGCAGCCACAACAAGCGTGTGCGCCCGACAACTTACAAATCCCTGGATGAAATCTCTTTTGATTTGCTGCAGAAAGTATACAGGGAAAGGTTTTCCGACCCAGGTAATTTCACCCTGCTGTTCACCGGCAAGGTCAATCCCGAGACCGTCAAACCCCTGGTTGAAAAATACCTTGCCTCTCTTCCGGTTGCATCCGGTAAGGATGTTTACGTTGACCGTGGCATCAGGCCTCCCAAGGGCCACGTCAAACGCGACTTCCACAGGACGGCCACAACACCGAGGACATCCATCTATGTCAATTATAACGGGAAGTGCGATTACAATACCGATAACCGCCTGCTGGGAGCTGCCATGAGGCATATCCTGGAGCTTCGGTATATCGAGAAGATACGCGAGGATGAAGGCGGGGCATACAGCGTGCGAGTATCGTTCATGACCATTAAATTGCCTGTCCAGGGGTTCAATTTCATCATCACTTTCGAAACGGATCCAGCCAAGGCAGACAAACTCCTCGGGATTGTACACAGCGAGATTGTGAAACTGATTAAAAACGGTCCCGATAACGCAGACCTTCAGAAATTCAAGGAATATGCCCTAAAACAAAGGCCCGAGGACATGAAAGAGAATACCTGGTGGAATGCCCAGGTGCAGGAATACTATATTAACAAACTGGATTACATTACCGGGTTTGAGGGCAAAGTTAAAGCCCTCGATACAAAAGCCGTACAGGACTTTGCTAAAAAAATGCTCAGCCAAGATAATGTTGTTGAAGTTATAATGCGGCCGTAAACATGAAAATTACAGTGCTAGGGGCCGGTGGAGGCGAAGTCACCGGCTCCGCTTATCTTGTCGAGACCGGCAATGCCCGGGTTCTGGTCGATTGCGGGATCTTCCAGGGCGGAAAGAAAGCAGAAGCCATGAACCGTTTTGATCTTAAGGATGTATCAGGCCTGGATGCTGTGCTCATAACCCACGCCCACCTGGACCATACAGGGCGTCTTCCCCTGCTCAGCAAGATGAAAGTTCCCGCACCCGTGTTCTGCACTCAGGCCACTCTTGAACTCTCCTCGCTGATCCTCAGGGATTCAGCCCACGTTCAGGAGCAGGAGACCATGCACCTGAACAAAAAACGGCAGAGGGCGGGGTTGAGCCCCGTACAGCCACTGGTATCCCATGATGACACTGAAGGCATTATCAAAAAATTTATTGCCTTGCCTTACGACAGGGACCTGCCGGTTGCCAGGGGAATGAAGGCCAGCTTTGCCGAAGCCGGGCATATGCTGGGCTCTTCGTGCATACAGTTAAGCGTAGAGGAAAACGGGCAGGTAAAAAAGATTGTCTTCTCAGGCGACCTGGGACCGAAGGGCGCTCCTATTCTCAAGGACTTCGAAGAACTGCACCAGGCCGATGCGGTGTTCATGGAAACCACTTACGGGGACCGTGACCATAAACCTCTGGATGAAACCATAAGCGAATTTATTTCAATAGTTAAGTCAGCCGTGGAAAGCAAGGGGAAGATCCTGATCCCGACATTTGCCGTTGGACGGGCCCAGCTGATGATCTCGATACTGGCCTCGATGTTCAGGTCAAAGCATATGCCTCCTTTCCCTATTTTTCTTGACAGTCCCATGGCAATCGAAGCCTCAAGGATCTATATGGGACATAAGGAACTCTATGATGATGAGCTGCTCGAGTTTATCAGGGAGAAACCATTGATGGAGGATCTTAAAACACTGAAAATCTGCCCTACAGCCGAAGATTCGATTGCCATCAACAAGGTCCCCGGCCCGGTGATGGTGCTTGCTGGCGCCGGAATGTGCAATGCGGGCCGCATACTTCACCATCTCAAATATAATCTCTGGAAACCAGAGACCCATGTGATCATTGTGGGTTACCAGGGCAATGGGACCCTTGGAAGAAGGCTGGTTGACGGCGCTAACAAGGTGAGGATATTTGGAGATGACATAGCCGTGAAAGCAAGCATTCACACGCTTGGCGGGTTCAGCGCACATGCAGGCCAGAAAGACCTGCTTAACTGGTTCTCCCACCTGGCACCCTCCAGGCCGAAACTGTTCTTAATACATGGTGAAAACGGCCCAAGGAATGCCCTCGGTTCAAAGATCAAAGAACTTTACAATACCGGGGCCAATTATCCCGGTATGAAAGAAGAGATTATTCTCTGATCACACGATAAAACCCCGGGCTAACTAAACATGTTTTATAAAAAACATTAGATTTGATCTGAAAATAAATCGGTATTAACTCCAGGGCAGAGCCCTGGACCCGGGTTCCGCCCCAAAGGGGGGGGGAATTTACCGGGAATGATTAAAAAAACCAAAGCCCTTCAACTATGAACGATTCGATACGCAGGACTAAAATTGTGGCGACCATCGGGCCCGCAAGCAATACACCTGAAATGATCCGTGAGCTTATTGGAGCTGGTATGAACGTTGCCCGCCTTAACTTCTCACACGGCAGCTATGGCGATCATGCGATGGTCATTAAATATTTAAGGGATATTTCAAATGAAATGGATACCCCTGTTACCCTTCTCCAGGACCTGCAGGGGCCTAAAATCAGGGTCGGAAAGCTCAAAGGTGATCAGCTCCTGCTTAAAAAGGGCGAAGTGTTAAGTATTATACCGATGGAGGAGTATACAGGTCAGCCCGATGTTATTCCTATCGACTATCCTCATGCTGCTGAAGAAGCTGTATGCGGGATGAGCATATTGCTCGACGACGGGCTTCTTTCGCTTACTATCACGTCTATCAAGGATCATGCCTTAATATGCATTGTCGAAGACGGCGGCATTCTGAAAAACAGGAAAGGGGTTAATTTCCCTAACCTCACACTTAAGCTGCCTTCGCTTACCGATAAGGACAAGCAGGATCTCAAATTCGGCCTGGAACAGGGAGTGGACTGGGTATCGCTGAGCTTTGTACGCTCTGCCTCAGACATCATCGAGCTTCGTGATTTCATTACCAAAGCCGGATACCGTAAACCCCTTATTGCCAAGATTGAAAAACCCCAGGCGATCGAGCACCTCGATGAAATCATCCGGGTTACCGACGGGGTGATGGTCGCGAGGGGTGACCTGGGTGTTGAAATGAGCCCCGAGAAAGTTCCCTTGCTTCAGAAGTTAATAATCGAGAAATGCAACCGGATGAGCAAACCGGTCATTACGGCAACCCAGATGCTTGAATCGATGATCCACGAACCGAGGCCCACCAGGGCTGAAGCAAATGATGTCGCAAATGCCATTATTGACGGCACGGATTGCACCATGCTTTCGGGGGAATCGGCCGTTGGAGAATACCCCGTGAAGGCTGTGGAAATGATGAACAAAATAGCCATGGAAGTGGAATCCAAGATTGAATTCAGGACCTATCCTTCGATGGAACATTCAGAGATCGGGGCCATTTGCGAGGCGGTAAACCGTATTGAAAAAGTTATAAACGTATGTGCTATCGCCGTCCTTACTTCCAGCGGAAGCAGTGCAAAATTTATTGCTTCCGGAAGACCCAAGGCGCCGATCTATGCCCTGACCGACGACAAGGTTGTATATCACGGTCTGAACCTTTTATGGGGGATACATCCTATCCTTATAAAGCATAAATGCAAGACGTTTGACGAAATGATACTCCTGGCCGAAAAGAACATCAAAGCTCACCAGCAGTCAAAAAAAGGAGATAAAATTATTGTTATCGCCGGGATCCCGCCCAACATACCGGGAGGCACCAATTGTTTAAAGATACACACAATGTAAAACACAACGGGCTGCCGGTTTCACCGGCAGCCCGTTGTGTAAAAGAGCCCGGTGATTACCTCAGCATATAGGTAAGGCCAATACTGAAATTCAGCCCCTGCATGGTGCTGAAAGTTTTGTAATCGGTAAAATTGTATGAATTGGTATTAAACCAGTACTGGGCGCTGATATTGGCTCCCCAATGCGAATACTTCCCGAATTTAATGAGAACCCCGACCTCGGGCGACATGGTAAATCCCCATTGGGTGTTATAAATGTCATACTCCTGTATCATTATATGCTCTTCCATATAATCACCACCCAAAGACAGGCCGACATAGGGGTCGGCAATGCCTGAAGGCAGGAAATAATAATAAGCACCCACCTTCCAGGGTACAAGCAGGGCATAGGTGTAATGTATACCCGTTATTGCCAGCCCATCGGGGCCATAGTAGGTGTTGCGGGGATACTTCTTGTAATAATTGTTCCATCCGAATTCAAAACCTACGGCAAATCCTTTCTTAAGGAGATAACGTCCCGCGAAATTCCCTCCTGCAGGGCTTACATTGTTGATGAAGTTATTGAAGCTTCCAAGCGGAACACTCAGGGACCAGGAAAGAGTGTAAAGTGAAGTCGGGCTGTATCCCGAGGCAGCCTGTTCCTGTGCATGAACTGTCACAGCCAGAAGCAATGCCGCTACGATTGCTATATATGTCTTTTTCATTGTCAATTCTTTATTTATGGATTAAATTCAGGTTCCTTTCAGAAAGTGGTTAGCTGTTCGTCCTGATCTGGGGCGTTTGGGCAAAACACTGGTCCACATTATCCAGCACATCCTGGGTGGTATGGTACCCCGTCATCAGCCCCCTGATTATGGCAACCCACACTACATAGATCTTGTTGTTATGGAGAGGGGCATTTTTCAGGTCCACCATATCTATAATGACTGTTCCCGTGCTGTATGAAGTTACTTCAGGAGGATAATAAGGATACCAGTATTCGTAGCTTGGATACCCCCAGTAGGCAGGGTTATAATAACCGTAATCCCAGTACCATCCCGGGTAATAGTAGGAAACGTTTGTAATCTTCACCACTCCTACGTTGATGCCGAGGTTGGGATTGCCTGTTTTGCGGTCCACTTTTGTGTACCCCCTTGACTGCATGTCGCCGACAATCTGGTTAAGGAGGGCCTGCGCCTGGGAATTGAGCACTTTGGAACTGTCGTTGTCGTAAATGACAGAAACCGAATCTACAATGGAAAAGGTTTTGAACTGGGTGAAATCAGTTTTGACATCATATTTCGTGATATCGACAAGGTCCTCCGCTAACCTGGAATCAAGTCCCGGGTAAGTAGCGCAGGACGTCATGAAAACAACTGCCGCTGCAGTTGCCAGCATTTTGATTTTTCTTTTCATAAGCTTGTTTTTAATATGAATATATTCGGGTTTCCTGATTTATTATGACCAGGGAATTCTATTCATTTTAATTTTTCTCCTTACCGGCTATACCATGCTGAACATCTGGAAAAAATGGAATCCCCAGGCATCCAGCCCAACATACAAACCGCTCACCTTAAGTTCATCCCCCATCCTGATATAATGGTCCTGGGTAAAAAGGTCAACCAGCCTCCATGCCTTGCCCCCCAGTTCAAATGCCGGCATGAAAACAAACCCCTGTGAGGGCTTCGGGCAATAATTAATGGCAATGAGGCATGCCTTTTCCCCGAATTTCCAGTACCAGGCCAGGATATTCCTGCAACTCTGGTTATCGTCCCACCCGCTTACCGGGCAAAGCGACCATTCTCCTTTATGCAGTTCCTCCATAGCCGTGATTTCCAGGATGGTTTCATAGAAATTCCTGATAAATGCATTGGAAGTTTCCTGTGGCCTTCTCCTGAGAAAAACCGGCAAACGTACCGTCCTTCCTTCCAACTGCCCTTCATGGATCAGTTTTGCCCCCGGAAGGGTAAGGCTTATGATGGCGGCAGCTTTCTCCTTATCGGGTCTGAAGACCGAAACTGCCCTTTCTTCATCATGATTTTCGATAAACCTTATAAGTTTTGACTGGTATGCGCTATCAGCCAGCAGGTGATGCCTGACAGCTTCGGCGTTTTCGGCTTTCAACCTGTCGTACAAGCGTTTATCATAACAAAAATCAAAACCGTTTTGCTGCAGGATATATTCCATATCCCAGTATACTTCGGCAATAAAGATAAAATCAGGAAATTCTTTTTTCACTTCGCCGATGACAAGCTTCCAGTATTCATCGGCCGGGACAGTCCCTGCCAGGGAGCCCCAGGTCTGTACAAACACATCGTTCAGCATCAGCATGGCCATATCGCAACGGATACCGTCACATAATCCTGCAATTTCCTTCAGGGTTTCTATCACTTCCAGCCTTAAGTCGAGGCTGAACGCATTTACCTGGACCACATCCTCCCAGGCAGGATAATAAGGGTCTTTGCCACAGGCAAAAATACCCTGGCCTGTCAGTTTAAAGGTCACAGGATCCCGGGCAAGGTCATCCTCACTCCCACTGATGAAGAAGCCGGGATGTGAGCTAAGCCATGGATGGTCAAACGCAAGGTGGTTGGGTACAAAATCAAGGATCAGCCCTATATTCCTTTCGGCCAGTTTTTCACGGGCAATAGCAAGTCCATTATTACCTCCCAGTGAGGGATCTACTGAATAATTTTTTATACAATAGGGAGAGCCTGTATTATCCTCAGGTGAAAAATCGGGAAGGGCCCTGTGGAAATCGGAGAGGTTACCTGCGTCGGCATTGGAGATCCTGATGCATTCGGGGCTTCTTTCCCAGACTCCCATAAACCATACAGCATCTATTTTAAGCCGGTTCAGCTCATCCCATTTATAATCCGGGACATTGGCAAGGGTAATTTCCGACTGGCATTCCCTGCTTATTTCGCCCAGCCATACCAGAGTATTGATCTCATAGATGACAGGGTTGCTTACATTTGTTTTCAAACCTATAAAGTATTGCCTGAATGTAAATATAAGACAATTTAAGCTAAAAAAGGCTTGCAGGGATTAAAAAAAAGATCTACATATTCAGGATCTGCTTAAGCAGTTTGTACCCGCTTGTGCTGGCTCTGAGGCTTGCCCCGTTCTTGAGAAGCACAGAATAGTTTTCCTTATCATAAAGTTCTATTCGTTCAATAGACTCAGCATTTACTATATAGGAACGGTGGATCCGGATAAATTTAGCCGGATCGAGGTGAGACTCAAAATATTTCATCGTCTTTTCCTTTAGGTAATTGCCGTCCTTGACATGGATCATTACATAATCCCCTTCGGCTTCAAGATAAATGATCTCATTTACACCAATCACATGTACTTTATGCCTTGTTTTAACGGCTATCCTCTGAAGCAATTCATCTTTGTCATCCGCAGACTGTATAATCTTTTGTATTTCAGGCTGAATAGCGATACCGCCCTGCAGCTTGGCAACGGCTTTAGCGACGGCCTGGGTGAACCTTTCCCTGGAATAGGGTTTTAAAATATAATCCGTGGCATTCATTTCAAATGCCTTTATGGCATACTGGTCATAGGCTGTACTGAAAATAATGAGGGGAGGATTTTCAATCAGTTCCAGCACTTCAAAGCCTGTAAGTTTAGGCATTTGGATATCAAGGAACACCAGGTCGGGTTTCAAATCCTGTATGGCTTTCAAACCGGCAAATCCGTCCTGACATTCGGAAATCACCTCAATGCCGGCAATATCTTTCAGAAAGGTCCTGATGATATCCCTGGCGGGCTTCTCATCATCGATGATAATTGCTTTGTATGTCATTGTGCAAGATTATTTTCAAAAGGTTTATCAGGGATTGTCAAAACTACCTGGAATAAATTATTAATAACAGAGGTCTTTAAGAGTGAATCATTGCGGTACATAAGCCTCAATCTTTCCCTTATATTTCTCAATCCTATGCCTGATCCTCTCCTTGCCGGGGCCGATGGGTCGAAATCGTTGCTGATACTGATCTCGAAATAAGAGGGAAAGGTTTTGCAGCTGGTTAGCACCTTCACCGGCTCAGTACTTTCATAAACCCCGTGTTTGATGGCATTTTCAAACAAGGGCTGAAGTATCATGACCGGAACAAGCCGGGAGGAGCATCCGGGCTGCATTGAGAATTCGAAAACCAGTTTCTCACCGAAGCGGATCTTCTCTATCTCGAGGTATCTTTGAATATTCTGCATTTCCTTATCCAGTGTTGTAAACGTGTTGATATTCGAGGAAACGCTGTATCGAAGGAATTCTGATAGTTTTACAACCATTTCCTGGGCTTTTCCCGGATCGGTAATGGTTAGGGAGCTTATGGAATTCAGGCTGTTGAAAAGGAAGTGCGGGTTGATCTGCGATTTGAGCATATTAAGCTCTGATTCTTTGAGGAGTTCATTCAGACGGGTCTCGGCCTTAGCCTTATCCTGAAGATCACGGTACATGATTATGAGGTAATAACCCAGGCCTATGAAAGCGTAAAGGAGAACGCCGATGACGAAGCGGTATGGGATGGAGAGGCCCAGGAAATTCATGTATACCGTAATTTCCTTGAATAACATGTTCAGGAAGGCATAGCCTGCTCCTACCCAGAACACCATGAGAAGGACCAGGGAAGTAAAATGGTTGAATATAAAATTAAACCCTGATAGGTTACCCGGCATGGAGTACCTGATCACATACCAGATTGCTATTCCTATCATGCAAAGGATGCTGTTGTAAATTAGCGTATCGGCCAGGGAGATATTGAGCGGGATTCGAAACTGGAAAAACAAAATGGAAAAGTGGATCCCCGCCAGGAGGATCCACGTTCCAAAATACACGGATATGGACCTGAGATTTTGAAAGACCGGATGTATCATTCTCTATCCCCAGGTTTTATTTTAATACGTTTTGATTTCGCCCCCGCCGAAAACAGCAGAAGCCCTGATGGTAAGAACCCTCGAAGGGTCAGCAGATTCCTTGATGCAGAACCGTTTGTCGGAAAACCCGCCAAAAACAGAAGTATTTTTCAGCTGTATTTTCCATTCGCAGGGCACGATGATGGTAGCGCCTCCGAAGATGACGTTTAATTCAAGGTCGTTATTGCCTTCGGCAAGGCTGGCCTGCGTAAGATCAAGTTTGATGCCTCCGAAGATGATGTTAACCCTACCGCCTTTGAATTCTTTATTGATGATGCGCTTTTCGGTGCCGCTGAAAATATGGTCTTCATAAATGAGGCCCTGGTCGCTGGCAGCCGCGGCATTTTTAGGGTTTGTTCCCATGCGGTGGCTCCATTCCCTGGGATGAGGGAACCTGCGGAACAGGATGAGTATCCCAATGCAGATAAGAATGAGCGGCCAGAAAAGATGGGCAAAGTTGATATCCAGGTCAAATATTCTCGGGAAGAGGAAAAAACCTCCGATCAGGATAAGGATAATGCCGGGGATCCTGTTCCCCGAGCCCATAAGGCTGACTACTCCTATAGCAAGGAGAAGCATCGGCCAGGAGATGATTACATGCCTGAAATAATGAGGGAGGAACCCTGTATTGAAGAGCAGCAAAGCAAGACCGGCCAGGATTACGATAATTCCCAGCATGCCTTTTTTCTGGTAGTTATCGTAACGGGTTTTATGTTCGTGATTTGGTTCCATAATATTCGAGTTTAAAATTAGTGATTTTCTGGAAGCAAAAGTATTCTCATATTCAGGCGATAAAAAGGACAAATCGACAAACAGGGGAAATGACCCGATGAATTAAGGTCAGGATTCTTTTAATATGAAGATTTGTTCATAGATTTGCGGCATAATGCATTCAGGTGAAAATTGAGTTCTGTAAATACCATGGCAACGGGAATGATTTTATCATCGTGGATAATCGTTCCAGGCAAATAAACCCCGGGTCCGGACAGATTGCTTTTCTTTGCGACAGGCATTTCGGAATTGGGGCCGACGGGTTTATGCTCCTCGAAGACCAGGAGGGGTATGATTTCTCGCTGAAATACTATAATTGCGATGGAAATGAAAGCACAATGTGCGGGAACGGCGGCCGTTGCATGACAGCTTATGCAAATGCGCTGGGGATCATTAAAAACAAGGCGGCATTCGTTGCAATCGACGGTGACCATGAAGCTGAGATCCTGTCACAAAACGGGTCAGAATGCATGGTCAGGCTGAAGATGAAAGATACGGTGCCGGGACAAAAATTTGATGACGGATACCTGATTGACACCGGCTCCCCTCATTTCGTGAAATTTGTTCCGGATGCGGGGGCGGTTGATGTTGAGGTTGAAGGCAGGGCCCTGAGGAATGACAGGAGATTCGCAAAAGGGGGATGCAATGTGAATTTCGTGGAAATATCATCCGCAGTCATTAAAGTAAGGACCTATGAACGGGGAGTGGAACACGAAACCCTGTCGTGCGGAACCGGTGTTACTGCTTCGGCCCTGATCACAGCTTTAACAAACAAGGAAAATCCCGGCTTTTATATGCTAAGTACGCTGGGGGGGGATTTTAAAGTTCATTTTCACAGTTCGGATGCGGGATTTACCGAAGTTTATCTCGAAGGTCCGGCTGTTTGTGTTTTCAAAGGAGAGATAACAATTTAAACGGGTAATGGAATACGAAATTCTGAAAGGAAAAAGATTGCAGTTACGGGCGGTGGAACTATCCGATATTGATCTTCTGTATAAATGGGAGAATGATCCCTCGATATGGAAAATCAGCAGTACCATAACACCTTATTCGCGGTTCCAGATCGAGGAATATGTAATGAATGTGCAGAACGACATTTATGCTTCAAAACAATTAAGGCTGATGGCTGTGGGCCATAGCGGGGAAATCAAGGGGAAAAGCATAGGGGCTATCGACCTGTTTGATTTTGATCCTTATCATCTCAGGGCCGGGATCGGTATCCTCCTGAGGGAGGAATTCAGGGGTAACGGTTATGCCTCCGAAGCTCTTGAGATTCTTATAAAGTACGCATTCGGGATCTTAAATCTCAGGCAGTTGTATAGCAATGTAACTCCAATAAACACTGCCAGTATTTCGCTGTTTGAAAAGTGCGGATTTGAACGCTGCGGTATTAAAAAAGACTGGGTCAGGAGCGGAAGCAGCTGGATGGAAGAATGGATGTTCCAATTGATCAGGCCCAAAGATTAAGTAAAACAAGATTTTCGATTGATGAATTCTGCAAACCGTGAATCACTCTGCCACAGAAACCAGAGTTATATTGCCCCGATTACAGTTTCACTCATTACAATCCTGCTGCTGGGATTTTTTTCTTTAAGGTTTTATCATTTCGTTAAATCTCCGAATGTGAGCCTGAAAGGAAAAGCCAGTACTTACCTGTACATTCCTACCGGAACCGATTTCAGGGGTTTGCTGGGCATTATGAAACGGAGGGAGATACTGAAGAATAAGAAAGGGTTCATCTTCGTTTCTGCAAGGAAGCATTACGATGCAAGGGTTAAAGCCGGGAAATACCTTCTCAGGGCCGGGATGAGCAACAATGAACTTGTCAATCTTTTAAGATCGGGCAAGCAGGTTCCCGTGAGGCTAAATATCCAGAGTGCAAGATCCGTAGCGGAGCTCGCGGGAAAACTCAGCCACCAGGTCGAGGCGGATTCGGCCAGCCTGATGAAACTCTTCAATGATCCGTTATGCCTGCAACAATTCGGGATTGATCCTGATAACGTATTTGTGCTCTTTTTGCCCAACACTTATGAGATTTTCTGGAATACTTCGGCTTCACAGCTGTTATGGAAAATGAGCCTGGAACAAAAATCATTCTGGAATCCGGTTCGCAGGCAGCAGCTCAGTGCGACAGGACTGGATATTAACCAGGTTGTGACTATCGCTTCGATTGTTGACAAAGAGACGAACAAGGATTCGGAGAAACCCGACATTGCCGGGGTCTATATTAACAGGCTTCATAAAGGGTGGCCATTGCAGGCCGACCCTACGGTAATTTATGCCTGTGGGGATTACAGTATCAGGAGACTCAACGTACAACTTCTGAAGACAGAGTCAAGATATAATACATACCTGCATACGGGGCTTCCTCCAGGCCCCATCTGCATTCCTTCGGTCAGTTCAATTGACGCTGTTTTAAATTTCAGAAATCACAAATACATGTATTTCTGTGCGAAGGATGATCTTTCGGGATATCACAACTTCGCTGCCGACCTTGCCGGGCATATGCGGAATGCAAAGAATTACCAGAAAGCCCTTGACCATTTAAACATCAAATAGCAGGCCCTTGTAAACTACGGAGATGAGATTGTGGTTATTGTTCATAGGGCTTTTTGTATCCCTGGAAGTTTACAGCCAGGACAGCATTCCCTATCATTCTCTGAGGACGGATACCGCAGTAGTACGGAAAGGCAGGCTGGCAGCGGTTTTATCGGTACAGGGAGCGCTTTACATAGGAAGCCTTGGGGGACTTTACTTCCTGTGGTATAAGAATTATCCCCAGAGCAGTTTCCATTTCTTCAATGATAATAATGAGTGGCTTCAGATGGACAAATGCGGCCATGCGACTACATCGTATTATATCAGCATGGTCGGTAACTGGTCGTACCGATGGGCCGGGCTGAGCAAGACACAATCGGCCTGGTACGGGGGCTTGCTTGCCGAAGCCTACATGCTTAATATCGAGATACTCGACGGTTTTTCGTCGGAATGGGGCTTTTCGCCAGGAGATTTCACAGCCAATACCCTGGGGGCTGCGATCTTCGTAAGCCAGCAACTTATCTGGGACGAGCAAAGATTCAGGCTGAAATTTTCATTTCACCAGACGACATACCCGGTTTATAACCCCGAACAGTTGGGATCAAACCTTATCCAGCAGATCCTGAAAGATTATAACGGGCAGAGTTACTGGTTATCGGGGAACATAAGTTCCTTCCTGCCAAAAACAAGCAGATTCCCTAAATGGCTGAATATGGCCTTCGGTTACGGAGCCGGGGGTATGACAGGAGCCTCGGCAAACGTAACCGGTCAGAATATCCCTCCCCAGCAAAGGTACCGCAGGTTCATGCTTTCGGTAGATGTTGACCTTACCCGCATACCGACTCACTCAAAAACCCTTAAAGCCATATTAACGGTTTTAAGCTTTATCAAGATCCCTGCTCCTGCAATTGAATATAACACCCTGGGGAATTTCAGATTCTATCCGCTGTATTATTAACGACATTTTTTGTAACTTTACTCATTGATAAAATCCTCTTTTATGGAAGAGCAAGCTTTTAATTCAAAGCCGGGCGGAGATGCAGGGAATAGCGCGTTCATACAGCAAAATCTCCCAAATGCAAACACCATCCTGGTTTTAGGTATCCTTTCAATTGTGTTTTGCTGGTGGAAGCTGATCTCCTTTGCAGGAATAATCATGGGAATAATAACCCTGGTGCTTGCAAGGAAGGAGATTATGCTGTTTAATGCGGCTCCACAGAATTACACGATCAGTTCACTGAACAATGTGAGGACCGGGAGGACCTGTGCGATAATCGGACTTATCATCTCGGTTGTGATCTTTGTGCTGGCGGTATTGTTCCTGATCGGATTCCTGGCCACTCTGCCTTTCTGGGGGATGATCGGATAGAGCATGAAAATACTTCCTGTTGAAAAGATTCGTGAGGCTGACGCATTTACCATTGCAAACGAGCCGATTGCCGACATAGACCTGATGGAGAGGGCGGCTACTGCATGTTTCTCCTGGATAGCCGGGGAACTTGACACAAAAAGGAACATTCATGTGGTTGCCGGGACAGGCAATAACGGGGGCGACGGATTGGCCATTGCAAGGATGCTTCAGCTGAAACATTTTCCGGTGCAGGTATACCTTGTGGGCCCACTGGAAAACCTGTCCCCTTCGTGCAGGACAAATTTCGAGCGCTTTAAGAATATTGCTCCGAAAAACATCACAATTGTTAATGGGTCCGGTTCTTTGCCCGTGATCAATCCCGGGGATGTCATTATCGACAGCCTTTTCGGCAGCGGTTTAAGCCGGCCGGCCGGGGGGGTCGCGGCAACTGTGATAAGGCATATCAATGAGTGCATGGCCCTGACAATTTCTATCGATGTCCCTTCGGGCTTGTTTTGCGACAGTTCTTATAAAACTGCAGAGAAGCCGGCGGTTGTTGAGGCGGACTACACCCTGTCGTTTTCGCCTCCCAAGCTGGCTTTCTTCTTTCCCGAGAATGACATTTACCTGGGTAAGTGGCAGTTGCTGGATATAGGTATCTCTGAGGAGTTTGTGGAGCTGACCTCTGTTAAAAATTATGTTCTCGACCGTCAGATGCTTGCCCCAAAGCTAAAAACACGAAACAAATTCGACCATAAAGGCACATTCGGGCATGCACTGCTAATCTGCGGGGGATACGGCAAAATGGGAGCTGCAGTGCTTTCATCTCATGCAGCGATACGTTCCGGGGCAGGACTGGTGACTTTACATGCTCCCGCATGCGGCCTGACTGTTATTCAGACTGCAGTTCCCGAGGTTATGATGAGCATTGATAAAAATGAAATGCTTGTGAGCAGCATCCCTGATCTTGCTCCCTATACGGCAATAGGGACAGGCTGCGGCCTGGGCATGGGGGAAGAAACGCAGAAAGCCCTTAAACTCCTGATCCAGGAAGCAAATCAGCCCCTTGTGTTTGATGCAGATGCTATCAATATTATTGCCGGGAATAAAACCTGGCTGGGGTTCCTGCCAAAACACTGTATTTTCACCCCTCATCCTAAGGAATTTCAAAGGCTTGCCGGAAAGCATAAAGATGATTATGACAGGCTTCAGTTACAGAAGGAATTTTCGTTCCGGAACCAGGCATACGTTGTCCTGAAAGGCGGGCATACTGTAATAACAACACCTGAAGGGGAATGTTATTTCAATTCCACCGGCAACCCGGGAATGGCAAGCGGGGGCAGTGGTGATGTTCTTACAGGAATGATAACAGGATTAAAGGCCCAGGGCTACACTTCTCTGGATGCCTGCCTGCTCGGGGTGTATCTCCATGGTCTTGCCGGCGATTTTGCCTGCAAGGAAACCGGGGTGGAAGCCCTGATCGCAGGTGATATTATTAAACACATAGGAAAAGCATTTCAAATGTTGTATGGAAAATTTTGAAAGAGAAGAATTAGTAAACATGGTGCTTGCGCCGTATGTTCAGAAAGCAACGGCATTACGGGGTATTAAGCGTCACGTGGGCGGGAACCAGTTCAGGCATGCCCTGATGACTTACGCCATCCTAATTGATTATCATTATGTTGACCATGTTCTTTTAAAGGCGTCGGTAATCCATGATATTTTTGAGGATGTAAAATGTGTTACATTTGATGAAATAACGAACCTTGACAAGGATGGTCCGGCCGTACTGCAGCTGGTTCTTGAGGTGACCAAGAAGAAGGAAGAAAGCAAAGACGTTTACCTGGAGAGGTTGTTTGATAAAGGCAGTGAAAATGCTAAAATCCTTAAATGTGCCGACCGCATAAGCAACCTCACTGACCTTCACCCCGACATCTTTGACAGGGAATTTATCAGGAGGTATATTGATGAAACCAGGAAATGGGTCATCCCCATGGCCGAGCAGGTCAACAGGAACATGCTTTATGAGCTTGAAGACCTTCTTGCCCGGAGAGAACTCCTTCTGAGTTTTGCAGCAACAATATGGCCCTTCAGGAAAAAGATTGATTAGCAGGGATTGACCAAGGCCAGGTACCCGCGTTTACAAATAAAAATGAGGGGAATTGAACAAAAGTATTAAACCAGGGCAACTTCCTCCAGCATATCATCTTCGACTTTCAGGTTATCGATAATGAAATTCTGACGTTCGGGTGTGTTTTTTCCCATATAAAAGTTAAGAACCTCCTGGAAAGCCGAATCCTTTGTAAGAATCACAGGATCAAGACGAACATTCGCCCCGATAAAATATTTAAACTCATCCGGGGAGATCTCGCCCAGGCCTTTAAAACGGGTGATTTCGGGGTTTGCTCCGAGTTTTTCGATGGCCGAAAGCTTCTCTGTTTCCGAATAGCAATAGATGGTTTTTTGTTTATTCCTTACCCTGAAAAGCGGGGTTTGCAATATGAACAGGTGGTTATTGCGCACCAGGTCAGGGTAAAACTGTAAAAAGAAAGTGAGCATGAGAAGCCTGATATGCATACCATCGACATCGGCATCAGTTGCAATCACGACATAATTATAACGCAGGTTTTCAAGCCCTTCTTCTATATTCAATGCCGACTGCAGCAGGTTGAATTCTTCGTTTTCGTACACAACTCTTTTGCTCAGGCCGAAACAATTCAGAGGTTTTCCTTTCAGGCTGAAAACCGCCTGCGTATTTACATCCCTTGCTTTTGTAATCGAGCCGCTTGCAGAGTCACCTTCGGTTATGAAAATACTTGATTCGTAACGCCTGTCATCATGATTATTGTAATGGATACGGCAATCCCTTAGTTTTTTATTATGAAGGCTGACTTTTTTAACGCTTTCCTTGGCGATCTTTTTGATGTTGGCCCATTCCTTACGTTCTTTCTCGGACTGCATTATTTTCCGTAGCAGGGCTTCGGCAGTCTCGGGGTTCATGTAAAGGTAGTTGTCGAGGTACTTTTTCACAATATCCATTACATAATTCCTTATGGATTGCCCGTCGGGTTCTATGCTAACCGACCCCAGTTTGGTCTTGGTCTGGGATTCGAACACGGGATCCTGTACCTTGATGCTTAAAGCGGCTATCAGGGAAGCTTTTATATCATTGACGTCAAAATCCTTTTTATAAAACTCCCTGATCGTTTTGACCAGGGCTTCACGGAAGGCGGCCTGGTGTGTCCCCCCCTGGGTTGTATGCTGACCGTTAACAAATGAATAATATTCCTCCCCGTACATTTCACAATGGGTGAATGCGAATTCGAGATCCCCTTCCTTAACATGAACAATGGGATACAGTTTGGGTGTATCGATGTAAGAGTTAAGAAGGTCGAGGAGGCCATTCTGGGAATAATAACGTTCTCCATTGAAGATCATGGTGAGACCGTTGTTCAGGAACACATAGTTCCACAGCATCTTCTGAATATATTCCGGAATAAAATGATATTTCCCGAACAGGTCCTCGTCAGGGGTAAAGCTCACTATAGTTCCGTTCCTGAGGTCACAGGGTTTGTCATTTTCATCATGGGTAAGATCTCCCCTTGAAAACTCGATGATCCTGGTAAGCCCGTCACGGATTGCCTGAACTTTAAAATAGGAAGACAGCCCGTTTACTGCCTTTGCTCCGACCCCGTTAAGGCCTACCGCCTTTTTAAATACCTTGGAGTCGTATTTTGCACCGGTATTGATCCTTGAGACACATTCAACAAGCTTTCCAAGGGGGATTCCCCGGCCATAGTCCCGCACGCAAACCTGCTGGTCCTTGATCGTAATCTCAATGGTTTTACCATAACCCATTACATATTCATCTATGGCGTTATCAACGATCTCCTTGATCAAGACATAAATCCCGTCGTCGGGAGAAGAACCATCGCCCAGTTTGCCGATATACATTCCAGGGCGCAGGCGAATGTGTTCCTTCCATTCGAGGGACCGTATACTATCTTCGTTATATACTTCTTCTTTGAACATGCTGAGCATTGATGTTAAATCAAAATGGCATATTCCGGCTACCAGCCGCATATGCTTCCTTATCGATTTTAACAGATTGCCGCAAATATAAAGGAATCTCAGTGCCTGCCCTGACGGATTTACCAAATATTATGGGAAAGTTATTCACAGAAGCAAGTATTTCTGTTATTTTGCATACAGTAATAATCTGATCTTGCGCATATGGAACTAGTAAAAAATGAAATCAGGGATTCGATCGGGTGGATCACACTCAATCATGACGCCAAACGCAATGCATTAAGCCGTGCTCTTCTGAACGAATTACTCGAGGCATTGCACGAATTGGAACAGCAAAAGGTAAGGGTCATCATCCTAAGGGCTAACAAAGGAGCGAAAGTCTGGTCATCGGGTTTCAATATTGACGAACTGCCCCGTGACGGCAGCGACCCCCTGGCCTATGACAATCCCCTGCAAAAAGTAATACGGGCCATCATGAGGATCCCTATCCCGGTGATAGCAATGGCCGAAGGAAGTATCTGGGGAGGGGCCTGCAATGTTGTTATTATATGCGACATCGTGATCGGGACCAAAGACACCTGCCTTGCGATAACGCCTGCTAAGATCGGGGTGCCTTACAATACGTCGGGGATACTGCAGTTCCTCGACATCATGGGTGCCCATATTGCAAAGGAGATGTTTTTCACTGCAGACCCGATATCGGCCGAAAAAGCCCACAGTCTTGGGATCATCAACCATATCGTCGAGGCGGAAGAACTTGAGAATTTCACCATTAAACTGGCCAACCGTATCATTGCCAATTCCCCTCTCAGCATCCAGGTCATCAAGGAGCAGCTCAATATTTTAGGAAATTCCTTACCCATCTCACCCTCAGTGTTTGAGCATATTGACATGCTCAGGGGGAAAGCCGGGACCAGCACCGACTATATCGAAGGGATAAGGTCTTTTTATGAAAAGAGAAAGCCGATCTTTATAGGTGAGTGACAGATCAAAATAAGGTTTTTACCGATATATGTTTTATCGGGAGGAAGAAACATATATTTTTGGGGAAAATCTGAAAAGCATGAAAAAAACCTTCCTTCTCATCATCTGCATCATAACGGTATTACCTGTCGTGAATGCAACAAGGAGGCTTGTTCCTCAACAATACACAAGCATACAGGCAGCAATCAACGCAGCCGTTACTCATGACACGGTCCTTGTTTCCCCGGGGACTTATTACGAAAACATCAACTTCAGGGCCAAGGGCATTGTTGTTGCCAGCAATTTCATTCTGACCAACGATACGGCAACAATTGATGCTACGGTAATTGACGGGAGCCAGCCTGTAATTCCCGACTCTGCAAGTTGTGTGATCATAGCCGGCAAGGATGCCACGACTTCGATGGATACCAATGCGGTTATAACAGGATTTAAGATTACCGGAGGAAGCGGAACGAAATGGAACGATGAACATAATTCCGGGACAATATACCGGGAAGGTGGCGGCATCCTGGTACAGTATTTTTCGCCCAGGATACTCCACAATCATATCACTTATAATCATGCCACGGACATGAGCGGCGGGATGGCAAGTGCAGGCGGAGGGGCGATCCGCTGTGGCGACAGCAATCCCCTGATACATAATAACGTGATTGACAATAACATGGGCAGGTACGGAGCCGGTGTGGTTTTCAACTATTGCGGGGGGATCATCAGGAATAACCTTATAGCCCATAATACCGGGGGGCAGGATTTCGGCGGCAGCGGTTTATGGATACTTGGCGCCAATTCCCAGGCATCGCCCCGAATTGTGGCCAACAATACTATTATTTACAATCATTCGGGCGGGCCCGGCGGGGGAATCAGGGCATGGAGCACAAACATGAGCGTAATTAACAACATCCTCTGGGGAAATACAGCATTTACGGGGAACCAGATATTTTCGGGCGGAAGCACAGTCACTGCAACATACAATGATATCGAGGACGGTTATTCAGGTTCAGGGAACATCAATATTGATCCTGAATTTGATGCAAGCAATTATTTTCTTTCAGGCACTTCCCCCTGTATCGACAAAGGGGATTCCACGGCCGGGTATAATGACCTGCCTGATCCACTGAATCCATCTTCGGCGAACTTCCCCTCGAAAGGGAGCCTGAGGAACGACATGGGTGCATACGGAGGTCCGCATTGCAGCCTGCTTTCATCATTAAACACAATCTGGACCGGGCAGGGCCCGGCTACGAACATGGGTCCTGAGCCGGAAATAAAAATCATTCCTAATCCTGTCAGGTACGAAGCAGATATTGTTATGAATGTCGGAACTGAAAATGCCCTGAGTACCGAGCTCTTCGATATGAACGGCCGCAGTGTGAGAAGACTGCCTGTTGATCCTGTACAGCAGGGGAAATGCAGGTTCAGGTTTTTTCGCGGCAGCCTGCCCAGCGGGAATTATTTGCTTGTTTTGAGTTCTTACCGTAATGTGCTGGCAAAGAAATCACTGATCATCGACTGATACAGGCAAATCAGCTTTCCAGGTAAAGTTCCTGACTTCATTGATCAGCAGGATGATTTCAGACCGGGTTAGCAAAAAGTCCCTGGCTTTCAGTCGGGTCATCCTGATGAATACAATAAGCTGGTAAATTGTTGAAATGGTGTATGATACCGATGCAGTGACTGCCGCACCCAGTATTCCATAGCGGGGAACGATGAGCAAACCGAGCCCAACAGTAAAAACCAGGCCTATTGCCGAGCTGATCATATTATGATGCGGCTTGTTGATTCCCGAGAAGAAATGGCTTAAAATCATTGAGAAACTGAGGGTGACAATACCGACTCCAAGGCAGGCTATAACAATCCTGATCATTCCGAATTCATGATGGAAATAAATCAGCCTGTAAAATGATTCAGGCAAAGCCAGCAAACAAAGCAAGGCAAGCGAGGTCACCACGAGGGATATCTTTGACAGTATCAATGTAAGGCTCACACTGTAATTGAAATCCATTGCATTGGAAATGCGGGTGAACTGCACAAGGGCCAGGCTGCGGCTGATGATCCAAAGGCCTTCGGCAATCTGAAAACCGGTTGACATTACGCCCAGGGCCGCCCTTCCGTACCACACCTCGACCATATAATAACCAATACGGTAATTCATCAGCTGAAAGATGTTGCCAAACTGAGCATAAGTCCCAAACTGCATCATTGAGCGAAAAATCGGTTTTAAGCCCTTCAATGGTTCCGCCTTAAAGAATCCCAGTAAGGGGAACAGGCTGAAAAAATAAGAAAACAGGAATGAGATCAGTATGGCCCAGTAGTAGGCCATCACGGTACGAACATGAAACATGTAAACCGCCGTAAGCAGGCAGGCAATAAGAACAATTATCTGAACAAGGCTTAAAATATTGAAGGTCCTAACTCTTTCCTTGCCAAGAAGCAGCATGTAGTTTGCCGAAGTAAATGACATTACCAGGGCAAGAAAAAGGACCTCAACAAAGTACCCCTTTGGAATCACCTCGAGCTGTTTTGCCAAAGTTCCTATAAATTCAAAGAAAAAGGTCGCCAGGATGGTAACACCCAGTATCCACACATAGCTTAACAGGAACAGTTTTAAAAAGCCTGCTCTCGGGGTCATGTAAACCAGGGCACCCCCTCCTATGAAATTGTTGAAGAGCTGAATAAATGTTACCGAGAGGATAATAAGCGAGATTGTTCCAACATTGGCCGTACCGAGAAAACGGGCATTAAGAACGCTTATCAGAAGTGTCAGGAATGCACTGATCACCCGTGTTCCTATAGTGCCAATTATTTTTCTGAACATCCGGGCTGTTAATGTTTCCTGAATTTATGACGGGTCTGCCGTCCAAAATGGAAGAAATTGAACTTGGTCCGTTTGGCATCGATAAGGGTATATCTTCCCAGGCCAAACACCGTATGGAAGCCTTTTGAATACCTGCAATTCATCAAAGGCCCTAAATACTTTACCAGTTCTTCCTCGAATTCCGTCTCGGTAAGTTTGACTATCCTGTTGATTGCAACCCTCCTGCCGTAGGATTCTGAGCAATCCTGGGCAGGCCGGTAAAGCTGGTCTTCAAAAACAAACGGCAGTCCTGCAGGCCTTGAAGACCGTACATCCATTTTTACCGGGTTGGCGGGATGAGGCTTGTATTTGCCTTCAAGTTCATCGGCATAATAAATATATAAATGCGTATTGGAATACTTTCTCAGCGTAAAAAATAACCACCATTTGTCGTTATGATTAATGAGAGTAGGATCCACTGCATCAATATGGTCAAGAAGAACATGGTCTTCGACGAAAATACCTTCAGAATAATTACGCTTGTATAAACCGATATAGCCATACCTGTACGATTCGGGCAAACAGTATATATTCTCGCCGAAAACAAATATAAAAGGATAAGAAAGATGTTCCTTGGTTTCTATGGATGTGAGAGGAACGGAGAAAGTACTTGTGAGAGGATCAAAAACAGCCTCTGAGATATGGGCCTTGTTCTTTGAATAGGAATAGTCCTCCATGAGGATATGGACCTTGTTTTCTTCAATGAAACCTGCAGGATCAGCAAAATAGTTTCGCGAACTTCTTTCCTTCATCCATAATATATTTTCAAAACCGACTTTAGGATCGGTGAAGGCAAGTTCCTGTATCGAGCGGTTAATAATTCCGACATTCCACCTCTCAGCCCTGAAAAGATCTCTCCAGTAAAAAACGATCCTGTTTTTTAACAATTTTAGAAGAAAAATAAACATTTTCAGGTTCCCGGGAACCTTATGGATGGCGGCAGAAGTTTTGGAAGGGGGGCCGGGATTGTATCCCTTGAGGCATATCTGGTTTGCCACATCGGCAGGCCAGGCTGATGAAATGAGCAGGAGTACATCCAGGTTGGCCTTATATGAATGCATAAGTGTCTTAAGCCAGGCTTTTTTCAGGACGATACCCGAGTCAAGCTTTTCGGTGAGTCTTTGCATCATTGCTGCGCTTACCGGATCATTTGTATAAATAGGCCAGAAGCCCGGAGGCCCCCCCCGGTATTTTTCTTCATCATCATGATGAAAAGACCAGATACCGTATTTTGCCGTATTCAGGATTTCACCGCGGATGATATTAAATCCGAAACGAAGTATGAAATCAAGATTGGCCGATTTGATGGAGTTCACATCTTCATCGGAGAAGTATTCCGAATGTTTTTGAGTGGTAACAGTACAAATCCTCCTTGCAACATTGAGCAGCCCGGGTTCCATTTCAATCTTTTCCTTTTCCTTATGGTTGAATAGGAATTTGCTGGCAGCCCTCCAAAGGAAAGAATATTTATGCGCCGGATCAGCCGGCTTACCGTCCTGCGTCTGAGATAACGCACGGCCATCGATAATAAGCAGAGCTAAATTATGATCGTTTTGAATCAGGAGGTTAATGGCTTCGGCCTGCCATTTCTGGAAAACAGTGCCGGAACACATTACTCCAAATGTTAATCCTTTTGCCATGTACTTATTATTTCATTATAAATACCGAGAAGTTCTTCGGAAACCTGATTACCGGAAAACCTGTCAGAAACTGCTTCATGCAACTTGATCCGATCAAATGTAGGGTAAATATTCAGCATTTGCTCCATGCAATGAACAATTTCACCAACACCCTCTTGTTGAATAATAATTCCATTACTGTCATTGATGATGGATGCTGCGATCCCGGTATTTGTTGAGACAACAGGGAGCCCGCATGCAAGCGCCTCTATAACCACGGTGCCAAACGTCTCATAATGGCTTGACTGCACCAGAAATGAAGCGGACTGGTAAAGCCTGATAAGTTCATCTCCTTGTTTAAGCCCGGCAAATTCAAGCTGCAGCTTATTCAGTCCGAGCTCAAGTGCATATTTTTGCATTGCCCGGTAATCAGGCCCATCTCCGACCAGGAGGACACTGAAATCCTGCCTGTGTTTATAAAGTTCAGAAACAGCCTCAAGGAAACCTGAAATATTTTTGGATTTATTTTCAAAACAGGAAACGTGGAGAATTAAAGCCCTGTCTCTTACAGGTTTATCGATAGTCGGGATAAACGCTGAAACATCTATCACGTTCGGGACAATGTAGGATCTCGGGTGCAGGAGTTTTTCGTAATTCATGGCTTGCAGAAGGGGCCCACTAACTGCGATCAGACCAGAAGATTTCCTAAGCAGGAATGATGAAATCCTTCTTCTTAAAAAGCCCCTGTAGGATGCGTTCCCGGGGAAATACCTTGACCAATGCTCGGAGATTAAATAAGGGCGTTTTTGCTTGCGGGCCATATACCAGGTAAAGAAGATCTCTCGGGTGAGTATATGCCCATGGACGATATCAACCGAAAACCTTCCCAGGCTGGTATACCCGAGATGATGCGCCTTAACGTAACGAAAGAAATTAATGAAGGCTGAAATTGAAGAAAGCTTTTTTTCTTCCCTGTAGTAAACCCTGCAAACATTCACCGAATTCTCGACCGAGTGTACAACTTCATATTTGTCCTTGCAAAGGGGATCAGGATGGATTGAAATAACCCTCACTGATTGTTCCCTTGCCAGGGCCTCGGCCTGCCGCTGTATAAACAGCCCCGGCATGGGATCGGTACGGGCAGGGTACCACCTGGGAACAAAGAGGATTTTAAGGGAAGTGTCCAATTTCCTCGCAAATTTAGATTAACAGAAATTATTCTTCTTTAAACTGATCATTAATGATTTTCACCGCGTTCTCCAGTCGCCTGTAACCTGTTCCCCTGACAATATGAAACGGGAACCCCCGGGAAGTCAATTCGGCGCAATATAGTTCAAAAAGCTCTTTTCTCATCCCTGGATGCTCCCTCAGGGGATCAAATTCCCAGGGTAGATCGATATCGCATAACAAATATAGGTCATAAACATGGTTTTCGACCTGGCTTATGATCCATGGATGGCATCTGCCGTATTTAACCTCGCTCCAGATTTTTGTCACGATAAATTCAGTATCGCAGAAAAGATAAGATGAAGCATTAGCCAAAGCCCTGGTTTCACGTTCAAGTTGTTCCCGGGCTATGATTAAAATATCCTCTTCGCGGTATGCAGGGCCGTTGACCTCAAGGTAATGCCTTGCATATTCAGGCACCCAGGCTGTGCCGTAAAACTTCGCCAGTTCGGCAGAAAGCATGGATTTACCCGTTGATTCGGGACCTGTAATCGCTATTTTCCTGGATTTTTCCAAAAGATCAATATGTTTGAGTACCCTTGACTTTATATTTCCATTCCATCCATCCCAAAGCAGCAATCACAGTATAAACCAGGTACTGGAAGCCAAGAAAATACCATTTAAGAAAAATGCAGAGCATGACCATGACCACATCCCCGATGATCCAGAGAGGCCAGTGCTGGATTTTCTTCCTCGCCATGAGCCACATGGCAATTACGTATAGCGAAGATGTAAATGCATCATAAACGGCATATTGATTATCGGCCATCTTTCTCAGGATGTACCAGAGTGCGAGGAACATGAAAATTATAAAGACTGCATAAACCTGCATTTCCTTCCGGCTGCATGATGTAATCATCAGGTGTTTGTCTTCTCCAGTTTTCCTGAGCCAGTTATACCAGCCATAAATATTCATGATGAAGTAGAAGAGGTTTATCCCGGCATTGGCATATATATTGCCTGCGAAATAGATGTATGCCGACAGCAGTACACTCACACCGCCAATGGGAAAAGCCCATACGTTCTCCTTCTTGACCAGCCACACACTTACCAGGCCGGATATGACAGCAGTAAGTTCAACGACAGATGCCTGGAAAAGACCAAAATTGATTAAGAAATCATGATTCACGCCGCAAAGGTAAATTAATACAGCAGTTTGCAAATCAGAAAAGACTAATTTTGCTGTCTGTAAGGATCATGTTAGATTATGTTCCATATTTTTCACACCCAGCTGCCCTTCATTGTTAACCTGCTGGTCCTTTTGCTTGCGGCGAAAATCCTGGGTGAAGTCGCGGAACGCCTTGGCCAGCCTGCCATGATTGGCGAAGTGCTTGCCGGTGTGATCCTGGGCCCATCCCTTTTCAATATCATCCCTATCGTGGGAGATATAAAACCCATAGCCGACCTTGGTGTTTTCCTCCTGATCTTCATGGCCGGGATGGAAATTGAAGCCGAGGAGATACGGAATTCAATACGTGGGAAAAACCTGTGGATTGCCCTGCTGGGGTTTCTCATTCCATTGGTGAGCGGACTATTGATAGGACATCTCTTTCATTTCAGCAATATTTTCACGATTTTCCTTGGGCTTTGCATTGCGATCACAGCTTTGCCGGTGAGCATAAGAATACTTATGGACATGGGGAAATTGCATACGGATGTAGGCCAGAGAATAATCTCGGCAGCCATATTCAACGACATCGTTTCACTGATGGTGCTGGGGATCATTCTCGACTATAACGGCGCCTCCGGCAAACTTGAAGATGTGACGTTCTCAATACTTCTGACCAGTGCAAAAGTGATATTTTTCATATTCTTCATGGTTGCCGCCTACCGGCTCATAGGCATGACCAAAACGAGGGTGAGCACACTCAACCCAAAAATGGACAAATTCCTTCACTACCTCAAGGGCAAAGAGTCCATGTTTGCCATGGTAATACTGTTCGTACTGATATTTTCGAGCATTGCCGAGCTGCTCGGCCTTCATTTTATTGTAGGGGCCTTTTTCGGAGCCATGCTTTTTCCAAGGACCCTCTTTAAAAAATCGGAGTTTGAACAGGTAAAACATTCCACCTCCAGCTTTACAATGGGGTTCCTTGCCCCAATCTTCTTTGCTATCATGGGGGTGCAGTTTGATGCCGGCGCACTCACCAACGGCTTGCTCCTTACGGTTGTGCTGGTTGCGTCCTTCCTGAGCAAGATCCTCGGGGGTTATTTCGGTTCCAGGCTCGCCGGATTCAACAACCTGAAAGCAATCACCGTAGGCCTGGGGCTCAATGCCCGTGGCATCATGGAACTGGTCATAGCCAATATTGCCCTGCAAAAAGGATTCATCGACGTTCCCATTTTTTCCATCCTTGTGATGATGGCCCTTCTGACTACTCTCATCACCCCTTTCCTGTTGAAAGATGCGTTTGTAAGGATAGAGAAAACCGAAAGCCCTTAGCTTAAAAATGAAAAACTGCTACCTTTGCCCTCCCAACTAAACCCATAAACATGGAACTTGTCAGGCAATTAATAGATTTCATACTGCATATAGACCAGCACCTGCTGAAAATCGTAGCCGACTACCAGACCTGGACATACCTTATCTTTTTCCTCATCATTTTCATGGAAACCGGGCTTGTAGTCACTCCGTTTCTCCCTGGTGACTCCCTGCTGTTTGCCGCAGGCACCATTGCCGCAATGCCCGGTGAACCCCTTCAAATGATGCCCCTGATCATCCTGCTGATCTGCGCGGCTTTCGGAGGCGACAATACCAACTATTTCATAGGCAGGTTCCTCGGGCATAAAGTGTATGAGAAAAATTACCGGCTCATCCGCAGGGAATACCTTGACAAGACGCATGCATTCTATGAAAAACACGGGGGGAAAACCCTTATCATTGCCAGGTTCATGCCCATTATACGCACTTTTGCCCCGTTCGTAGCCGGGGTTGGAAGCATGACCTATATCAGGTTCATCAGCTTCAGCATTATCGGGAATGTTCTCTGGGTTATTCTATTTACCCTGGGAGGCTATTTCTTCGGGAATATCCCTTTCATCAAAAGCAACTTCACCCTGGCAATCCTGGCGATAATCTTCATTTCCCTGCTGCCGATGATCATCGCATTTATCCAAAGCCTTTTTAAGAAAAAAGCATAGTCTCAGGATCTTTTCCTGACCAGGACAGCTTTAACGGCCTTAAGCACGTCGGGAGTATCGAGCCCGAATTTCCTCAGGAGTTCTTCAGGGGTGCCGCTTTCACCGAATGAATCATTCACGGCAACCATTTCCACGGGAACCGGGCATTTCCTGGCAAGCAGCTGGGCAATGCTGTCGCCAAGGCCCCCGTTCATCTCATGTTCCTCGGCTGTAACAACACATCCTGTTTTATGCACAGAAGCCAGCACGGCTTCCTCATCCAGGGGTTTTATGGTATGAATGTCAATGACTTCGGATGAGATCCCCTGTTCCTCAAGCAAACGGCAGGCTTCAAGCGCCTTCCACACCAGGTGGCCTGTGGCAAAAATACTCACATCTTTTCCTTCATTCAGCACCAGGGCCTTCCCTATCTCAAATTTTTGGCCGGGAGCGGTGAAATTAGGGACTTTAGGGCGGCCAAACCTCAGATATACCGGCCCTTTATGCTGGGCAATAGCAAGAGTGGCCGCTTTGGTCTGGTTGAAATCGCAGGGATTGATCACCGTCATGTTTGGCAGCATCTTCATCATACCCAGGTCTTCCATATTCTGATGCGTGGCTCCGTCTTCACCGAGTGTGATGCCGGCATGAGATGCGCAAATTTTTACATTTTTATCAGAATAAGCCACCGACTGCCTTATCTGGTCATATACACGGCCTGTCGAAAAATTGGCAAAGGTGCCGGTAAACGGGATCTTCCCTCCTATGGTAAGTCCGGCCGCAATACAGATCATATTGGCTTCGGCAATGCCTGTCTGAATAAACCTTTCGGGGAAATCCTTTGCAAAGGCTTCCAGTTTCATTGAAGGGGTGAGATCGGCACAAAGAACAACAACAGCGGGATTGGTCTTACCCAGTTCATGCATAGCCTCTCCAAACCCCGAACGGGTATCTTTGGAACCGGAATTGGTGTATTCTTTCATAGATCAATATTTTTAAATGTACCATGTACAATGTACAATATACAAATGATGGTAATAGTTAATAATTGCGGGTTCGGGATCATTAATTTGAATACATTTTGACATTCGTAGTCTGTCCGCTTTCAACTTTAAAGGACTTCTCCTCGGTATAAGAGGAGGAGTTTGAATATTTCGGCCTGAAAACCACCCTGTAGTTTCCCGGCTGAAGGTAAAGCGTTTCCTGCTGCTGCTGCGTATCCTTAAGGTTATACAACCATGTAAGCCCTTTCTTTTCTTCAATGTACAGGCTGCCATAGCCATTGGTTACCCTCTGGATGACAGCTATTCCCGGAGTAGGTATTTCTACAAAGGTGGTATGGCTCTGGGTTACTTCCACATCTTTGACTAAAATCCGGGGCATACACAGTATTTCTATATCATATTCCCCAATAAGGTACTTCTCAACCTGGTCGAACTGCTGAACGTTCAGGGTCTGTGTCTGGCCTGATTTCCTGATAATGCAGGGCAGGTACTTCAGCGTAGCATTGCCCGTTGCCCTGAATGTGAGGTACCCCTGGGGAGCGTCGATGCCGACCACGGTATGTTTGCCTGGTGTAAGCTTAACGGAGTCCTTCCTGAGTGAAGGTATGGTATGGACCACTATATTGTAGGTGGCCAGGGGATCCACGTCCAGTGTATCAGGAAGTCCCTTTGCATTGAGTGAATGAATGAAATTGTATTTGATCAGCCCGCTCCTGCTGTCATAAAAGGTCATTGCAACATTCGTTTCGGTAGGGTTATGCGATTGGTCGAGCAGGTTAACCTGCATGGTTGTGGGGTTCAGGGTACGGCTGATGATGACCTTGAGGGCATTTGCAAACTCCTTTTCATTACTGGCGTCAAAATAGGTTCCAACGCAATCAAACTGGTCTTTGAAGTTTTTACCTATCCCCACGATAAACGGTTTTAGTGCAATGCCTTTCTGCTGGAGCTCGGCTGAAACCGCACAGGGGTCTCCCCCGCATTCTTCAAGGCCGTCGGTAATCAGGATGATGACATTACGGCAATGATCGCAGGGAGGGAAGTCTTTTGCGGCCAGGGAAAGGGAATAGGCTATAGGGGTGGTTCCGCTCGGGCTGATGACTTTAAGCACATGTTTTATCTTTGCCGTATTGTCAATGGCAAAAGGGACCTCCAGCTTGGAATCGCTGCAGTCCTGGGGCGGAAATGGTTTCTGATGACCATAAACCCTCAGTGCCAGTTCCAGGTCGGGCAGTGTTTTGAGGCTGTCGAGCAATGCCGAGAAAAGCCGGGTGGCAATATTGAACTTGGAATCGCTCTGCCACCTCCCGTACATACTCTGGGAGGCATCGAATACGAATAATATCCTTGTGACAATTTTGGGTTTATCAGGTTCCTTCCTGGCCTGGCTGTATACTTCGGGCATTAAGGTCGGCAGAAGCAAGAATAAAAAAATTCCAGATGACTTCCACAATGTATGCATGAGCTTTATAGTTTTTCCTGTAAGTGATCGCATAGCTGTAAGCTAATAATCGCCCAGGGTTTCCTGTAACTGGCTTAATGCCTTTGCCGCCTGTTCATTATTCGGAGGAACCCCGTGCCATTCATGGTTGTCCATCATAAAGTCCACACCGCAGCCCATATGCGTATGCATGATGATCATATTGGGTTTTCCTTTGCCTGTCCTGGTCTTTACGGTATTGAGAACGCTCAGTACTTCCCTGGTATTATTCCCGTCCATATCGGTTACTTCCCAGCCGAAGGCTTCAAATTTGGCTCTCAGGTTACCCAATGGCATCACCTTATCCACAGGGCCGTCGATTTGTTTCCCGTTATAATCGACCACGGCGACCAGGTTATCCACTTTCCTGGCAGGAGCAAACATCAATGCCTCCCAGTTCTGGCCTTCCTGGAGTTCACCATCCCCGCACAGGGTATAAATAAGATGAGGGTCGCCGTTCATTTTTTTTGCAATCGCAGCCCCTATGGATACCGAAAGGCCCTGGCCCAGGGAACCTGATGCAATACGTATGCCGGGAAGTTTATCCATTGGCGAAGGATGGCCCTGAAGGCGGCTGCCGAGCTTGCGCAATGTGCCCAGTTCATGAACCGGGAAGAAGCCGTACCTGGCCATAACGCTGTACCAGGCCGGGGCAAGATGGCCGTTTGAGAGGAAAAAGAGATCTTCCTGTTTGCCGTCCATATCGAAGGCGGCAGCATCGGGACGCATGATTTCAAAGTATAAAACGGTTAAAAAATCAGCTACCCCCAGGGATCCGCCCGGATGCCCTGAAGCGGCCCCGTTAACCATCCTGATGATATCCCTCCTTACCTGTGTGGAAATCTGCTGCAGTTCTTCTATAGTAGGCATCGCATTACTTAAATTTGCATATACCGGCCAAAGATATGGGAATCATCCCTGCCGGGCAGGCTGATGTTAATAAAAAGGGATAAGATTTCATCCGTTTCACTGCAATTTTAGCTTCTTTTGTTTTGCAGCAAATAAAGGCATTTTACTAAGGATACAGTGAAGAAACTTATAATTATATTTCCCCTGGTTTTCCTGGCAGGCATTATGGTTCAGGCCCAGGGCATTCAAAGGGCCGACAGCCTTTGGGCCGACTCGGTATTCAGGCAGCTTTCGCCCGAGCAGAAGATAGCCCAGCTGTTCATGATAAGGGCATACTCTTATAAAGATTCAACTTACAAGGACAGCCTTACATCGGTTGTTTCAAGCTGCCAACCGGGAGGGATATGTTTTTTTAAGGGCACGCCTTACGCCCAGGCCGGTTTTACAAACAGGCTGCAAACGGCCAGCAAGGTTCCATTGCTGGTTGCAATCGACGCCGAATGGGGGCTCGGAATGCGGCTCGACAGCGCCATTGCTTTTCCCAGGCCGATAACGCTTGGCGCCATGTCCGACGATACGCTGATTTACCAGATGGCGGCAGGGATTGCGGCCGACTGCCGAAGGCTGGGCATCCAGATAAATTTCGCCCCTGTGGCCGACATCAACTGCAATCCTTTGAACCCGGTGATCAATTTCAGGTCATTCGGGGAGAACAGATACAGGGTGGCTTCCAAAAGCCTCGCTTATATGAAAGGGCTGCAGGATAACGGGGTCATGGCTGTTGCAAAACATTTCCCCGGGCATGGAGATACCGATTCCGATTCACACCTTACCCTGCCCATCATCAGGCATTCCGCTGAAAGGATGGATTCGGTGGAACTATACCCTTTCAAGGTTCTGATCAATAACGGAGTGGAGGGGATCATGATCGCACATCTCTTCCTTCCCTGTTACGATTCCGCCCTCAATGCAGCTGCAACGCTTTCAAAGCCGGTGGTAAGCGGGCTGCTCAGGGATAAACTCGGCTTTAAGGGCTTTGCCATTACCGACGCACTTGACATGCAGGGGGTTGCAAAATATTTCAAACCCGGGGAGATAGAGCTGAAAGCATTGCAGGCCGGCAATGATATTCTCCTTCTTCCCCAGCATCTGGATGAAGCCATCAGTTACATAAAAGCAGCCGCCGACAGCAATATTGTTCCCTGGGCGGTAATCGATAAAACATGCTTCCGCATACTGATGTTAAAAAGCGGGCTGGGTGCCAGTAAAACGCCTGTGGACCTGCATAATCTCTATGCCGACCTGAACCGGAGGTCGTCGGTTCTGCTTCAGAAGGAAGGGTTTGCTTCGGCCCTCACTCTGGTAAAAAACGATGTAGGTTTAGTCCCCCTCATTTCTCTCGATAAAAGGCATATAGCATATCTGGGCATAGGCGATAAACCCGGGAATAAATTCTCGGAAACCCTGGGCAAATATGCCGATGTGAGTTCTTTTTTTTTACCCCATGAATTTGGTAATCAGGCACGTGACAGCATACTAAACAAATTGAAAACATTCGGGGCGATCATCATCGGCTTGCATAATATGACCGGCTATCCCACCGATAATTTCCATCTTTCGAGGCAGGCGCTCGAGTTGGCCGATACAATTTCAAAGATCTCCAGAACAGCCCTTGTTGTATTTGGCAACCCTTATTCACTGGGACTTCTGCCTAAGGACTTCAAGGCCGAATCCATCCTGGTTGCTTACCAGGACTTCCCCGTAACCCAGCTTCTTGCCGCCGAAGTCCTTTTTGGAGGAATAACTGCCCGGGGTCATTTGCCTGTGAGCCCCTCGGGCTTCCATTATGGAGAAGGAGAGGAAACCGATAAAACCAGGGTCTCCTTTGTGATGCCCGAAGAGATTGGGCTCACCGAATCTTCACTTGGGGTCATCGATTCCCTGGCCGGGGACGGTGTTGTGAGTGGCGCTTATCCCGGATGCCAGGTACTGCTTGCCAAAGACGGCAAAGTATTCTATAACAAGGCATTCGGTCATCCGCAGTATAATGACACAGTTACAACAGTTAATACTGATCTTTACGATATTGCTTCGGTAACGAAGGTGGCAGCCACTACCCTGGCCATCATGAAACTGTACGAGGAGGGGAAATTGAATCCCGGCGACAGCCTTGGCAGGTTCCTGGCCGGAGTAAAAGGTTCGAACAAGTCGGGCATGAGCATCCGCGACATCATGACTCACAGGGCGGGGCTTCAGTCATGGATCCCGTTTTACAAAAAAGTGAGCAGTGCGCATGCCCGGGATACCAGCGTTTTCAGAAGCGATTCAAGCGGCAGGTTCCCGCTTAAGGTCGCTGAGCATCTGTATATACTGGCATCATACCCCGACTCGATATACAAGCAGATCATTCAAACGCCCCTAGGCGAGAAAGGGAAATACCTTTACAGCGATATAGGCTTTTACCTTCTGAGGCTGGTGGTTGAAAAACTAAGCGGGAAACCGTTTGATATTTACCTTGACGAGACCTTTTACAAGCCCCTGGGGCTCAGCCATACAGGTTTCAACCCATATAAAAAATTCCCGATCGGGATGATCATGCCCACCGAAAACGATACGGAGTTCAGGAAACAGCTGGTGAGGGGGTACGTTCATGACCCGGGGGCTGCCATGCTGGGAGGGATATCGGGGCATGCCGGTATATTCACAAACTCCCTTGAACTTGGGGTAATCATGCAGATGTTGCTGAACCGCGGAAGTTACGGGGGGAAGCAATTCCTGCTGCCTTCCACCGTAAAAGAATTTACAAGCTGCCAGTTTCCCGGCAGCGGGAACCGCAGGGCCCTTGGTTTTGACAAACCTCTTCAGAATTATAAACCCGACAGTCCCAGCTGCAAAAGCGCTTCCACCGAAAGCTTCGGCCATAGCGGATTCACAGGCACCTACACCTGGGCCGACCCTTCAAACGGCCTGCTTTATATCTTCCTTTCAAACAGGGTTTGTCCTTCGGCAACCAACCAGAAGCTGAGGGATATGAATATCCGCACGAATATTCAGCAAGCTGTATATGATCTGTTTGAAAAGTTTGGAGTCAAATAATTACCTTTGCCCGCAAACCAAAAACCAGGACCAAAATGAAAAATTACCAATCAGCCCTGATCTGGGTGTTTGCCTTCCTTTTTACGGCAGGCCTTGCAGTATATCAAAAGATGACAGGACCCACATACCCGGCGCGCAGTGAAATACAGCTGGAATCAACACTTGTAAAATACAAACTTCCCCGTTCGGGCGACTGCGGGCAGGATATGCCTGTACAGATCAGCATTGCCGACACCTCGGTTCACGGTAAATTCACTTTTAAGCGGTATAAAAGCAATGACGAATGGACCACTGTTCCCATGATCAGGGAGGGTGGTGAACTGGTATCCATGGTACCCATGCAGCCTGAAGCAGGTAAAGTGTCGTATAAAATAGACCTTGTAAAGAACGGGCAGATCTATCCCCTGTACAACGGCCATGAAGTTGTTCTGAGGTTCAAGGGCCATGTACCTTTGATCATACTGATACTGCATATATTTGCGATCTTCGGAGCCATGCTGCTATCGACCGTCACCTGCCTGATGGCGATTTTCAAAGGAAAAAACATCCTCAGGTACATCTGGCTTACCGTGATATTCTTCTTCGCAGGAGGTTTGATCCTTGGCCCCATCGTCCAGAAATTCGCCTTTGACGCGTTCTGGACGGGATGGCCTTTCGGCCATGACCTTACCGATAACAAAACATTCCTCGGTCTGGTTTTCTGGATCATTGCACTGGTTATACAATACCGTAAACCCGGCAACCGCACCTGGCCGGTTATTGCAGGGATTGTTTTCCTGGTCGTGTTCCTGATCCCGCACAGCGCGCTCGGTTCTGAGATCGACTACACAAAACAGCCCCCTGCTCAACAGGGAAAATAATAAGTCTTTAAGGTTGTTTGCGGATTACTTTTTCCGTTCGATCCTGATCCTCGCGTCTACTGCGAGGATTCTATCTTCTTTCCCGAGAAGGGGATTGAAATCCAGTTCAACAATTTCAGGAGCAGCCTGCAATAAAGCCGAAAGGCGTACCAGAACATCGGCAAAAGCCTCTTCGCTTATGCCTTTTTGACCTCGCACTCCCTGAATGATCCTGTAGCTTTTCAGGCTGCGGATCATTGACAGGGCTTCATCGGTTGAGAGAGGTGAAAGCCCGGCTGCGACATCTTTCAGGACTTCTATAAATATCCCGCCCATACCGCAGAGTATCATATGCCCGAATTTGGGTTCATACTTGGCGCCGGCGAAAAGTTCAGTTCCCGTAAGCATAGGCTGGATAAGGATTGCAGTAGTGTCCTTTATCCTGATCATGCGGTCGAATTCGGCCATTGCCCCGGCCTCATCCTTAACGTTAAGCACCACGCCCCCGACATCCGATTTGTGGACAGGGCCAACAACTTTCATAACTACAGGGAATCCCAGCCTGGCTGCGGCTTTGGCAGCATCTTCCCGGCTCTTCACTACGCTCTCCCCTGCCCTGGGTATACCGGCGGCATCCATCAGTTCCTGTATGGAAGCAGGGTTAAGATAGCCATCGTCGGAAGTAGTGATGATTCTGCGGATGACGTCCACGTTAACTTTGGGCAGTTCCGGTTCGGCCAAAGCCGGAGCCGGGGTATTGTAAACCCTGCAAAGGGCATTTCCAAAACTCACCTCATCGGGGAAAAATGTCTTGCCTTTATCCAGGAAATCAGCGATCTCTTCGGCAGCCGTCATTACTGAAGGAAGAACAGGGAATATCGGTTTGGCCGAGGTTCTCATTTTATCAAGCAAAACCTCGTATACATCGAAAATGCGGGTCAGCCCGGGGGTTCCGAAAATGACGGCCATGCCGTCGATCTCCCTGAACTGCTTGTCACAGTAATCGATGATGAGGCCAAGCTGGTGTGCGGTACCTGTAGCCAGGAAATCAATGGGATTTCCCACCGAGGAGCCGGGGTAAAGCTGGGAGAGCAGTTCTTTGGCTTCAGGACTTTCAATATGGGGTACAAACATCCCCCCGTTTGACAAGGCGTCGGTGAGCATCACGGCAGGACCTCCTGCGTGGGTGATCACGGCGATGTTCTTCCCCTTCAGTTTAGGGTACATGAAGATGGATGCGACGCTGATCAGGTCTCCCCTTCCGTAGCAGCGAACGATGCCGGCCTTACGGAATAATGCGTTCACAGCAACATCCGGGCTGGCCAGGGCTCCGGTATGCGATGATGCGGCCCTGCTGCCGGCTTCTGAGGACCCGGCCTTGATGGCAGCTATCCTGCAGCCTTTCCTGATCAGTGATGAAGCGTGCTTCAGGAGCATTGCAGGTTTTGTGATATTTTCGAGGTAAAGCAGTTTGACTGGCGCGCTGGTTTCCGGGTCATAATTCTCATCAAGGTAGGCAAGGATCTCTTCGGCACCCATCTGGGCGCTGTTCCCCACCGAGAAAACATTTGCAAAAGTAAGTCCGTTGGGTATGCCTGCCTCCATGATGAAACAGGCGGTAGCCCCGGAACCCGAAATGAAATCGCATCCCCTGGGATCCAGTTTCGGCACAGGATGAGTAAATATACCGGTATAATGAGGAGTCATAACTCCGACGCAGTTTGGTCCGATAAGAGCTCCGTTTACGCTGTTTACTATTTCAACGATTTGTCTTTCAAGTTCTTTACCGGCCTGGCTTTCTTCGCTGAACCCTGCAGAAAGGATGATAAATGCATGTGTATTTTTCCGGTAGGCAAGCAGCTCTACTGTTTCAGGAATATAGTTGGCCGCTATGGCAATAATAGCAAGATCCACCTCGGGCAGGTCATTCAGGTCCTTATAGCATGTGATTCCCTGGACTTCAGATTCTTTGAGATTCGTTACATATAAGCGGCCCTTGAAATTACCGTCAAGCAGGTTTTTAAGAATGGCTCCTCCGGGTTTCCGGGTATCATTGGATCCTCCCACGACGACTATGCTTTGTGGATGCAGTAGCGATTTGTTCAGCATAAACAGTATTATAAGAATTTAACAAATGGAACGAAAGCAGCCGTATTCCGCTTGTATTCCTCCCAGTCGGGCCGGCCGCTGTATTTTTTTTCTAACATAGGAACCCCTGAAACAAATCGTAAAAGCAGAGTTATGACCAGGGGGCTCACCAGGGTCATCCAGCCGTGAGGCAGGTTCATTGCATAGAAACCCAGGCCCCACCACACCAGGGCTTCCCCGAAATAATTCGGATGACGGCACATTTCCCACAGGCCTGTCGTTATGATCCTTCCACGGTTCTCAGGCTTCTTTTTAAACTCCATCAGCTGGAAATCGGCAAACGCTTCAAAGAAGAAACCAATTCCGAAAACCACAAGCCCCAGGGTGTCCATGAACCCAAGGGGTTCTTTTGAATAAAAATTGATATAATAAATGGGCGAAGCGATGATAAACATGAACAAACCCTGCAGTATAAATATCTGAAAAAAGCTTCGGAGAATAAAGAACTTCCATGTTTCCCTCCAATGCCTGTACCTGAAATCCTCTCCCTTTCCCCGGTTCCGCATAAACACATGAACACTGAGCCTGATACCCCACAATGCTACAAGAAAAGTCACTATCCATTTCCTCAGGTCGGGTTCCGTATCCTGGATGAGGGAGTAAATGGCGATCAGGATAAAACCCAGCCCCCAGAAAATATCCACTATTGAATTATCCCTTACGATCTGTGCAAGCACGAAGACCAGGGTCATATATATCAATATAAGCAGCACGATTTCTGTAAACATATTTCAGGATTTAAACGGAATTAAGCTTGTTAGCAATTTAAAAAAATTATTCCAGCAAGTAGGAAATACAAACTATACCCGGACCGGTATGGGTCACAAGCACAGGGGAAGCATGATCCAGGTAAAGGGGTTTTTTGCCTGTAATCCTTTCCATTTCGCCTGCATAGTAATTTGCCGTTTCGGAATTACTGGCATGAGTTATGGTATATTCCCATATCCTGTTTTTGTGGTGTATCCGTTCCATTTCACGGATCACTTTCCTGCCGCAGCCTTTCTCGGTGAACGATTTGCCTGATAACACAGCTTTCCCGTTCTCATCCAGGGCAATGATGGGTTTAAGGTCAAGGTTGCGGGCAATAAAACTCTTCATCGGGCTCACCCGGCCTGTGCGGATGATATATTTAAGAGTTTGTACGCTTACCCTTATACCTGATTTCGGGATCCATTCCTTTATCCTGGCCGAAAGTCCGTCAGCATCCATTCCATTTTCAAGCGCTCTGGCAGCACGGATAAGAAGCAAGCCAAGTGCACCTGTAACAACCTTTGAATCAAACACCTGTATAGGCCTTCCCGTACGGGCCGAAACTTCCCTGCCTGCGATCTCAGCATGCCCGAAGGTACCGCTGAGCCCGCTGGAAAGCTGTATGCCGAAAATATTTTTATAATGGGTGCTGAGGTATTCAAATTTATTCTGAAAGTCCTTGGTTGATGGCTGGGAGGTGGTAGGGCTTTTCTCGGAATGCTCCAGCTTGTGATAAAATTTTTCGGGATTGATTGTAAGCCGGTCAAGGTAATAGGTTTCCCCAAAGTGAAGGTTCAGGGGGACTATATGAATCTGATAACGGTCAATCAGTTCCTGGGGGAGATCGCAGGTTGAATCCGTGATCAGGGCCACATCCGATTTACGTTCAAGCAGAATGCTGTTCTGGAAGATCATATCATCAACCTTCTGGTACGTAATTTCGCCAAACCTGTGAAGATGCGACATGACTTCTATCGGGTGATCGGTATGAATGTGGACCCTTATTTTGCTGTGCGAACCGGCAACAACCAATGAATCTCCCGAATGCTCAAGGGATGAACGGATCTTCTTTTGATCCAGGTTCTGGCCGTTGATCAGGGCCTCGGTGCAATACCTGAAAGTTATAACATCATGTTGAACTTCAACCTGTTCAGCCGCTGACTGGTCGGCATGCGAGATGATCGCGGTCTCAGGCTGCCCAAGGGTAAAGAAATCCTTGATCCCTTCAAGGAAATAAACAAACCCTTTTGCGCCTGCATCAACAACATGCGACTTTGCAAGGACTTCCAGCTTCTTTGTTGTTCCAGCCAGGGCCTCGAGAGCTTTATTGTATGCCTCGATAAGCAAACGGATAAAATCATCGATCCTGTCCTTAATTTTATCAAGATGCTCGGCCCATTCCTTTATCACGGTAAGAATTGTGCCTTCAACGGGGTTTGCAATAGCGTCATAAGCATAGGCCACTGCCTTTTTCATGCTTTCGGCGAAGGATTTGATATCCAGGGTCTGGTCTGTACTGAGCTCATTTCCGAAACCATAAAGGAACTGCGCGAAGATGATGCCCGAATTGCCCCTTGCACCGCTAAGGGCGGCATCGGCCATGGCAACCGCGGTCTGTTTTAAATTATCGGTAGGGATGATGGCATCCATGATGGACCTCATGGTTGATGCCAGGTTGGTACCTGTATCGGCATCGGCAACAGGAAAAACATTGATTTTATTTAGCAGTTTCTGCTGCTCAAAAATCCTTTGAGCTCCGGCAAGAAATGAGTGGTAGAGCTGCTTGCCGTCAAGTTCCTTTATTTTCTGAGTCACTTCAGCCAATACCGGAATTTTTTAATTAAGATGCAAAGGTAAACAATTTCAGGAACCAATTTCCGACATTCCCGCTTAGTGAACCAAGTCAGGCAATTTTAACATTTTTTAAGAAAAGCGTATGGCCTTTACCGGATTGACCTTTGTGATGATAAACGAAGGGATTATGAGCATAAGATAACAGGCCGTGACAGATATCAAATTGAGCAGGAGTATGTTGACGACATCAAGGTGGATGGGGACCACCGAAACATAATAGAATTCCTGGGGCAGTCCTATGATCCCGAACTTCTGCTGGATAAAGCAGAGGGTGAAACCCACAAGGTTGCCGATGCCGACTCCCCATCCCAGAATATACAATGCATGGTATACAAAGATCTTGCGGATCCTTCGGTTGGGAAGGCCCAGGGCTTTGAGCACCCCGATCATCGAAGTCCGTTCCAGGATGAGTATCAATAGGGTCGAAATCATGGTTATGGCCGAAACAGCGATCATCAGGGCAAGGATGATCACCACGTTCATATCCTGGAGGGCGAGCCAGTCGAAGATCTGCGGATATAACTGGTAAATTGTTGAGGCATCAAGCTGGAACCCGATCTGGTGGTAAATATACTTCCCCATTTTCTCAACATCCCTGAAATCCTTCAGCAGGACTTCAAACCCTCCTACCTGTGTATTGCTCCAACCGTTGATCTTCTGTATATGGATAATGTTCCCGATCACATACAGCCTGTCAAATTCATCCAGTCCGGTTTCGAAGATCCCTGAAATCCTGAATTTCCGTCCCAGGGTATGATCGCCCACGACAAAATACATCCTTGCAGGGTCATTGGCCTTCAGGTTCAACAGATCGGCCAGTGCTCTGGAGATGATCACGTCATTTTTCTGAGCCGAATCTGAGTAATCGGGGATATGCCCGCCTACCATCCTTTTACGGAAGAAATCCCAATCATAATCATCTCCCACTCCTTTAAGGATAACCCCCTGGATCTGGCCTGAAGTTCGGATTATCCCTGTTTTGCTGGCATAAACCTGGATATGGCTGATGGCGGGATGAAGGCGGAGTGCAGGAAGGAAGGTTTGCTGTTTCTCAACAGCAAAAGGCACAAGGCTGGTATTTTCGGAAAACCTGGTGATCTGGACATGCCCGGTAAAGCCTATCACCTTATCGCGGATCTCCTTCTGGAAGCCGGTAAGGATGGCGATGGAAACGAACATTATGGTCAGGCTCAGCGAGATGGCCAGGATTGAAATCCTGATCACGGGGCGGGAGTAATAATGGCCCCTGCTCCCTTTGATCATTCGTTGGGCTATGAAGAGATCGGTATTCAAGCAAATTGATATATCTTTACAAAAGTAGAAAACTTATTCCATGCCCAACAGAATGAAACTGTATCTTATCCTCATTGTACTGCTTTCGGCGGTATATACCCAGACTTCTTTTACTCAGGTGAAGCCTGCAGCGTACCAGACGGAAAAATATTTCAGGATCCTGCACGGCAAAAAGATAGGAGTCGTAGCCAATGCCTCTTCAGTTGTAGGCGGGGTTAACCTTGTCGACACCCTCATCCATTCGGGCATTGACGTAAAGGTGGTTTTTTCGCCTGAGCACGGGTTCAGGTTAAAAGACGAAGCCGGGCAGTCATCCGCAGACTATACAGATCCAATTAATGGGTATCGTGTAATTTCTCTTTACGGCCTTAAGAAAAAGCCTGCCGCATTGGACCTTGACGGCCTCGACATGGTGGTATTCGACATACAGGATGTGGGCGCCAGGTTTTACACTTATATAAGTACGTTGAGCCTGGTTATGGAAGCCTGTGCCGAGAGCAATATTGCGTTGCTGGTGCTTGACAGGCCAAACCCCAATGCCTTCTATATTGACGGGCCGGTTCTTGACCTTAAATACAAATCATTTGTGGGGATGCACCCTGTACCTGTTGTTTACGGCATGACCATAGGCGAATATGCAAAAATGGTGAACGGGGAAGGCTGGCTTAAAGCTGGAGCCAGCTGCAGCCTCAGTGTTTTGCCAGTTGAAAATTACACACACGGCACGGCCTGGTTCCCCGATGCAAAACCCTCGCCCAACCTTCCGACTGCCAATTCGATTTTACTTTACCCCTCGCTCTGCTTCTTTGAAGGCACGGTGATCAGTGTGGGCCGCGGTACTGTTACGCCCTTCGAGGTATACGGCCATCCCGGCCTGCAGGGATATTCCTACAGCTTCATGCCCGAAGCAAGTAAAGGAATGGATTCCAGGCCGATGTACAAAGATAAAATCTGTTACGGGGAGAACCTTCAGAAATATTACACCCAGCATGCCCCCGACAAGGGGAGGATCAATCTTTCGTGGCTGATAAAGACCTTTCAGGCGCTGGGCAGCAAAACCGATTTTTTCAACCCCTATTTTGACCAGCTTGCAGGAACATCAAGGCTGCAGGAGCAGATCGTAAAAGGGACTAAGGAAGAGGATATCAGGAATAGCTGGAAACCAGGGATAGAAGCATTCAAAAAGATAAGGGCAAGGTACCTGCTGTACCCCTGAACTATATTGTCCTCCCCGGGTAAACCTTAAGGGCTGCCTCAAGGCATTTCATGGATTCACGCAGGTCGTTCACATTCAGAACGTAACTGATGCGCACTTCATCGATACCTCTGCCTTTTGTGGAATAAAAACCTGTTGCTGGTGCAAGCATCACGGTTTTACCTTCACAACTGAATTCCTGCAGCAGCCACTGGCAGAATTTATCGGAATTATCGATAGGAAGTTTGGCCATGGCATAGAAAGCGCCTCCGGGATTGGGGCAGAAACAGCCTTTCATTTTATTCATGGATTCCACAACCACGTTGCGGCGCAGGAGGTATTCATCGAGTACGCCCTCGATGTAGGACTGAGGCGTGTTGATGGCTTCCTCCCCGATGATCTGGCCGAAAGTGGGGGGGCTCAGCCTGGCCTGGGCAAACTTGAGGGCCGTGGACATCACCTCCTTGTTATGGGATATCATGACGCCGATACGGGCACCGCAGGCGCTGTATCTTTTGGAGATGGAATCGAGAAGAACCACATTCTGCTCTATTCCTTTAAGGTTCATTACCGAGAAATGTTCCCGGCCGTCATAGACGAATTCACGGTACACCTCATCGGCAAACAGGTAAAGGTCATGTTTAAGAACGATCTCTTTTAGCAGTTCAAGTTCTTCCCTGGAATACAGGTAGCCTGTAGGATTATTCGGGTTGCATACCATGATCGCCTTGGTTCTGGGTGTGATGGCCTTTTCAAAAGCCGACATGGGGGGAAGCGCAAAACCGTTTTCGATGACTGAATCTATGGGTTTTACAGTGACCCCGGCAGCAATCGAGAAACCGTTATAATTGGCATAAAAAGGTTCGGGAATGATGATCTCGTCGCCTGGGTTCATGCAGCTGAACATTGCAAACATAATTGCTTCACTGCCTCCGGTCGTCACAATCATTTCTTCAGGACTGACGTCTATGTTGCAGGTTTTGTAATATTCGGCAAGCTTTTTACGGTAGGAAGGAATCCCGGCCGAATGGCTGTATTCTATCACCCTGATGTCGGTATGCCGGATTTTATCCATGGCATTTTCAGGAGTGGGGATATCGGGTTGCCCGATATTCAGGTGGTATACTTTGATGCCCTTTTTCTTTGCTTCATCAGAGAAAGGAACGAGTTTGCGGATTGGCGAGGGGGGACAAATCTGTCCGCGGTTTGAAATGGCAGGCATAACTCAGGTTTTGGATAAAGCAGCAAAGCCAGCTTTTGGCTGGCTGTGTTGCTAAAATTAATTTATTATCTACTTGTTAACGGGGGTTGCTCCCTGTTCATTCGGTTTTTCGGGTGTTGTAGTAGCCGGCTTGGCGACCACGGTTCCTTTAATGGAAAGCCTTACCATGGATGTTTTGCCATTGGAATTAACCGTGATGGTCTTGTTGATAGGGCCGATATTGTTTGTATTGTAAGTCACCTTGATCACATCACTTTTGCCGGGGAGTATCGGTTCCTGTGGCCAGGAAGAGGTAGTGCATCCGCATGATGTAATAGGTTTAGAAAGAATAAGAGGTTCTTTACCGGTGTTTGAGAATTTGAATTCGCAAGCGCCGTCGGCTCCCTGGAAGATTGTACCGTAATCGTGCACCAGGTTGTCAAAAGAGATTTCAGGTGCATTCGGATTTACCGGTGGCTGTGGTGTTGCATCCTGGGCTTTAACTGCAAAAGCAGCAAAAACTACGAACAGGACTGAAAGCAAAATTTTCTGCATATTATTCTGGTTTGTAGGGTTTGTTAAATGGGATACAAAAATACATAAAAAATTTCTTTATGGGGAAGAGAAATGTTAATATTTTATAAAGACAGCAAATTGAAGGGGTATTGAATGGCAGGTTGAAACGCTTACTTTATACTGTCAAGTATCTCAATAAGTTCCTCGAGCTTGAACGGTTTGGAAATGTAACTGTCGACTCCCGACTGGTAGCATTTTTCCTCATCATCCTTATCGGCATTGGCAGTGATGGCGCAAATATGAATCGCTTTCTCCATAGGCCCTGACTGTTCGATATGCCTGATTTCCCTTGTGGCTTCAAGTCCATCCATCTCGGGCATGAAGATATCCATAAGGATGAGATCGTACTTGTTCTTTTTATACATAGCCACTGCAATATTCCCGTTTTCGGCTATATCGATCTGATGGCCCAGTTTGCTCAGGGTAACCTGGGCCACTTTCTGGTTGATGAGGTTGTCTTCGGCAAGCAAAATCCTGAGCTGCCTGGCTTCATGCCCGGCCGGTGGCCGGAATGCAGCTTTCACAGCAGTAACGGGTGTTTTATGTGTAATGGTATTGAGTATGGCCGATGAAAATTCAGCGGGAAGGAACGGGCGTTTCATAACCGTATGGAATCCCATTTCGCTGACTTTTTTCGGAATCCCGGTTCCGGGATAATAAAGCAGGATCTTATTAAGCTCCTCCCAGGCTTGACCCGGTTTGAAGGAGCCCATTGCCATCATGGCCGCTTCCAATTCAACAATCAGCAGGTCGACAGGCCTCCTGATCTTATGGCGGTGAGCCAATTCCTGGAGCCCTTCGGTAAGATTGGAAAAAATCACCGTGTCACAATCCATCCTGCCCAGGTAATCAATAATGATGCCCGACCTTGAAGGGTGGGAATCAATTACCATGACTTTAAGTCCCTTTATCCCGGGTTCGCAAAAAGGCGGTTCCGATCCGGGGACCTTCTCAAGCAATACATTGAATACAAACGAGGAGCCTTTTCCAGTCTGGCTTTCAACATGAACTTCCCCTTTCATTTTTATAATCAGGTAGCGGGCTATAGCCAGGCCAAGACCGCTGCCGCCGTATTTGCCGGTCGAGGGGCCTATCCTGGTAAATGAGGTGAATATCTTTTTCAGGGCTTCCACAGAAATACCTATTCCCGTATCGGTAACCTTAAACTGCAGGTTCACAGTATCCTCGTCCCAGGAAAGGAAATTTGCCGAGATGCTGATCTCGCCATTCTCGGTGAATTTAACTCCGTTGTCGGCAAAAACCCTTAGTACCTGTTTCAGGCGTATGGCATCCCCCTTTACCAGCATGGGAATGTTCGGGTCGACAAACGAAAGAACTTCCAGCTCCTTGCCGGCTGCTTCGGGTATAAGGGATGAAACCAGGTCCTCCATCAGTTCATAAACGCTGAAAGCACTGTTTGTCAGCTCTATCTGGTCAGCCTCGATTTTAAGAAAATCCATGATGGTATTGAACACCGAAAGGAGGTTGGTAGCTGAATCCACAATAATTTCAAGGTATTCCTTCTGTTCCGGTGAGAGCTCAGATTGCTTCAGTATCTCGGCCATGCCTACAACACCCGAAAGGGGCGTATATATTTCGTGGGCCATATTAGCCAGGAACGAACTTTTTGCCTTATTCGCCCCATCGGCTTTTTCAAATTCGGCAAGCAGCCTGTTTTCATGTGTTTTCTTTCTTTCAACATCCATGACCACGCCTAGCAGCCTCAGCGGCTTGCCAATTATATCCCTTTCCACGATTTTACCCTTGTCGAAAACCCATTTCCAGTCACCGCGGGCAGTTTTCAGCCTGTATTCCGATTCAAAAAAAGGAGTGATCCCGTTGATGTGCTTTTCAAGGTTTTCCCTGGCTTCCCTAACATCATCAGGGTGAATAAGCTCAAGAAAAGCAGAGAAGGTAACAGGAAAAGCCTCTTTGCCAAACCCCAGCAAATGAGCCATGTTCTCTCCGCACTCCAGCTTACCGCTCTTGAAATCCCAATCCCAGTATGCCAGCTGGCTGGCTTCAAAAGCCATGGTCAGCTTTTCGTTCACCTGGTTGAGTTCACTGTATACCTGCTGCAGGCGGTCATTTGATTTCTGATAGGTCCGCTGGATCTCCTCCCACTGCATAGAAGCAAGCCTCACTACTTTGAGTTCCGCTTCAAGTTCCTTTATTTTCTTTCTCAGATCTTCTGACATGGTGCAAGGCTTTAAACAGGTTTAATTATTTTCTTTTTTTATCAGGATAAAGGATATCCAACCCGCAACGCAGGTTGTAAAGATAACGGAATGCATCTTCCACGAAGGGTTCAGGGATCACCGAACCATGCTGGGGAAGAATGGCTTTCACCTTTATGCCTTTCAAACGATCAATAAAACCCCGGGCAGCAACATTCCCTGCCATATAATCAAGATGGAAGAGGTTCATTTTAAATTCATGACTACGGAAGTCGCTGATAACCAGCTTCCAGTCCATATCTATGGCAGCCCAGATATCTCCCGATAAAAGGTAGGCTGAAGTTTCGTCGTAAGTGGCAAAAGCTCCCGGGAAATGAAGGAAAGGGGCTTCGATAAACCTTAAGCTCCGTCCCGAAGAGAAAGTGTAAGTTGCAAATTCGGTTATGTTAAAGAATTCATAATCATCTTTCCCGTAATGAGAGATCAGAATGTTGGTGCGTGTGCTTGTGATAACTTTCATTTCGGGATTGACATCCAGCCACCTCACCATGGACCCTGCCACATCAGGATCCTGGTGGCAGAGGATCTGGGCCGAAACATGCGCAGGTTCAATGATCTGCTCAACACGGCGCCTGATAAAGTCGAACACTTCGGCCCCGCCAGGATCCACGATAATGGCTTCATCCCCATCGGTTATCAGGTAGGTGTTACAGCGGAATGCCGAGTTTTCGGGTGTTCCCAGCCAGTAAACTGCATGGTATTCATTCTGGTACAAAGGGGTTGGCTGCTCGAAACTCTCCTCAAAAAGTTCGCTTATTGTAGCAAGGTTCACAGTATTGCTCATAAAAAATTATTTTTCATTGTTATGAAGACCGCATTCTTTACCCGATTCACTTTCCCACCACCAGCGGCCGGCCCTGAAATCCTCACCCGGCATGACCGCCCGTGTGCAAGGCAGGCAGCCTATACTAGGGAAACCCTTGTCGTGAAGGCTGTTATAAGGAATTTTATTCCCCCTTATGTACTTCCACACCTCATCCCCGGTCCAGTTTATCAAAGGATTCAGCTTCAATATGCCCTGGGTTTCATCCCAATTCACCATTTCAAGCCCTGCCCTTCCCACGGACTGTTCCCTTCTCAAGCCGGTGATCCAGACTTTCATGCCCTTAAGCATCCGCTCCAGGGGTTCGATCTTGCGCACATGGCAGCATTCCTTACGATTTTCCACACTGTCGTAAAAAAGGTTGACCCCTTTGGAATTAACCATTTTTTCAACCTGAAAATGCTCAGGGAAAGCTATGCCGATCTTAACATTGTATTTTTGTTCTGTAATGCTGATGAGTTCGTAAGTTTCCTGGAACAGCCTGCCCGTATCAAGGGTAAATATCCTGATCCCCGGAACTTCCTTGGCGATAATGCGGGTAAGCACCTGGTCCTCTGCACCCAGGCTGGTCGAAAAAATGCATTGTGAGGGGAACAGTGTATTAAAATACCTGATGGCTTTTGCCGGATCGGCTGTTAATAAGTTCTTATTGTATTGATCTGCAATATTTTTCATTATTTTCTTACAAAATATGAATTTCAGAATGTGAAATTATGAAAATCCGCCTCCGAAAACAACAGTTTTACAATAATAATAAACTGTATTTTTGAGAAAAATTGATGCATGAGGGTTCATTTCATAGCGATTGGCGGAAGCGCAATGCATAATCTTGCATTAGCTCTTCATTATAAAGGGTATACCATAAGCGGCTCCGATGACGAGATCTTTGAGCCATCGAGGAGCCGGCTCCTTAAACAGGGCCTGCTTCCTGCCGCAGAGGGCTGGGATGTTTCACGCATAGTCCCCGGGATTGACGCTGTCATTCTGGGAATGCATGCCAAAGCCGACAATCCCGAACTTTTAAAGGCAAAGGAACTTGGATTGAAGATTTTTTCCTACCCCGAATATCTTTACGAGCAGTCGAAGGATAAAAAGAGGGTGGTTATCGGGGGCAGCCACGGGAAGACCACCATAACCGCAATGATATTGCATGTTTTGAAAACAGCCGGCCTTGACTGCGACTATATGGTTGGCGCCCAGCTGGAGGGTTTTGATGTGATGGTCAGGCTTAGCGAAAAAGCAGGGATCATGATATTCGAAGGGGATGAATACCTCACCTCATCCATAGATCCCAGGCCCAAATTCCATCTTTACAAGCCCGATATAGCCCTGCTGAGCGGGGTAGCCTGGGACCACATCAATGTATTCCCTACTTTTGAAAATTACGTTGAGCAGTTCAGGGAATTCATCAGGCTGATCACGCCTGGCGGGACACTGATATATTGTGCCGATGATGAAACCTTATGTCGCATAGGCTCCGGGTCCCGGGCCGACATCAGGCTGATTCCTTATTCTGTTCCTGAATATTTCATTTCTGATGGGGTAAGTTCTCTGATAGACCGGGGCCTTGCTTATCCCCTGGAGATTTTCGGACGCCACAACCTGATGAACCTGAACGGGGCAAGATGGATATGCCGGGAATTGGGGATTACCGATGAACTTTTCATTGCTTCAATACAGTCCTTCAAAGGAGCTTCAAAACGTCTCGAGCTGGTCGCCGGGAATGCGGGGACCAAAGTATACAAGGATTTTGCCCATGCCCCATCGAAGGTCATGGCAACGCTCAATGCCGTAAAGGAACAATTTCCTTCCAGAACCATTGTTGCCTGCCTCGAGCTTCACACATACAGCAGCCTGAGCAAAGACTTTCTCTCACATTATCTTCACAGTCTCGACGGGGCCAGCGTACCCATGGTTTATTTCAACCCGCATGCAATTCAGCTGAAACGCCTTCCACCAATTACAAAAGAACAGGTAAAAGAAGGTTTCGGGAACCCAAACCTGGAAATTTTCACAGATTCCAAAGAACTGCAGTCTGCCCTTCTTTGCATGGAATGGGAAAACTCGGTACTGCTGCTTATGAGCAGCGGCAATTACGATGGAATGGATATAGCGCGTTTAGCAGCACAGATCGTGGAAAAATAGCATGTATATTGTACTGGGTACTGGGTACTGGGTACATGGAACATCCTTCCTACCCGTTCATGGAGATCAGGAATTCCTCGTTGGTATTTGTGAATTTCATCTTTTCTTTCAGGAATTCCATGGCTTCGATAGGGTTCATATCGGCCAGGTGGTTACGGAGTATCCAGATACGACCGAGCACGTCCTTGTCGAGCAGCAGGTCCTCGCGGCGGGTGCTTGAAGCAACGATGTCAACAGCAGGCCATATCCTCTTATTAGAGAGTTTCCTGTCGAGCTGGAGTTCCATATTGCCGGTACCCTTGAATTCCTCGAAAATGACTTCGTCCATTTTGGATCCGGTTTCAATAAGGGCCGTTGCTATGATGGTGAGCGATCCCCCGTTTTCGATCTGCCTGGCAGCACCGAAGAAACGCTTGGGTTTCTGAAGCGCATTGGCTTCAACACCGCCTGAAAGAACTTTACCCGAAGCAGGAGCCACTGTATTGTATGCCCTTGCAAGACGGGTGATAGAATCGAGCAGAATCACCACGTCATGGCCGCATTCGACCAGCCGTTTGGCCTTTTCAAGAACGATATTGGAGATGCGTGCATGCCTGTCGGCAGGTTCGTCAAAAGTCGAAGCTATAACCTCGGCCCTTACACTTCTCTGCATATCGGTAACTTCCTCGGGACGTTCGTCGATGAGCAATACGATCATATAAACGTCGGGATGGTTGGCGGCAATGGCGTTTGCAATTTCCTTAAGAAGGACGGTCTTACCGGTTTTAGGCTGGGCAACGATGAGCCCGCGCTGTCCAAACCCGATTGGAGCAAACATATCGATGATCCTGGTCGATTGTGAACATTCGGGATGGCCGGTAAGCTTGAATTTCTTCATCGGGAAGAGGGGGGTGAGGAAATCAAAGGGAATACGGTCACGCACTTCTTCGGGACTGCGCCCGTTGATCAGCTCAACCTTGATAAGAGGAAAATACTTTTCTCCTTCTTTCGGGGGACGTATGGTCCCTCTCACAGAGTCGCCGGTCTTTAAACCGAATAATTTGATCTGGGACTGGGAAACATAAATATCATCGGGGGAGTTCAGGTAATTATAATCGGAAGAACGGAGGAAACCGTAGCCGTCGGCCATGATCTCGAGCACGCCTTCACTGGTGATGATACCTTCAAATTCCCATGAATATTCTTCCCTGGGCTCCCTGGGGTCTCTTTGCTCCCTGGGTTCCCTCTGGTCTTTTGAGAATTTACGCTGGAAATCCCTGCCGCGGCGGTCGTCTGAAGAAGTCTGGCCCGGGTTGTAAGGACCTGATCCCGGAGTTTCGGTAACCTCGCTCTGGTTTTCGGGGCCTGCCACAGGGCTTGCAACTTTGGTTTCTTCGTTAGCAGGTTCGCTGTAATTTTCAAAAAGGTTTACAGCTTCAGGCGCCGGGCTGTATTCGAAATTTTCACCTGAAGGCTTTTCAGCTTCGGGTTTAGCAGGAAGCTGCTGAGGCTGAACCGGGGGTTGAGCCTGGGCTTCGGGACCCGGGATGACCTGGTTTACTGGCCTGTCCTTGGGAACAAAATTACGCCTCTCCCTGGGTACAAAGCCGGGTTTATCCTTGCGCACAAAGGTCGATTTCTCCCTGGGGATGAAATTCGGTTTTTCCTTGGGAACAAAGGCAGGTTTCTCGCCCTGGGGAACTGCAGGATTTTCATGCTGAGGTTCAGCCGGTTTTTCATCTTTAGGCTGCTCAGGGTTCTTTTTGGGCCTTCCGCGGAAGCGGCGCACCTGGTCTTTCTCCTGTTCGAGAATTTCCTGGGTGGGGTTAAGAGCCTGGTGGTCGAGGATCTTGTAAACCAGATCCTGCTTTTCTAATTTGTTAACTTTGGGAATATTTAACTGGCGTCCAATTTCCCGTAACTCGTTCAGCTCTTTGCTGTCGAGTGATATAATATCATACATGTATAAATGAATTTGGTTTTAGAATTACCATTAAATCAAATGAATGGAATTGTATTTAAAGAATTGCTCCGTGAATATAACGTAATGAGATATGAAGGGAACGATATCGCCTGCAAAGATACTACATAAAACATTAATGTCAAAAAAAAATACCTGATTTTACAAAAATTACCGAACTTTGCCGGTATCACCAACCTCAACTTCCATGATCCAACGTATTCAAAGCCTGTTTCTTGTCATCGCCGCTGCGGCTGCCCTGCTGATGCTGTTCTTCCCTGTCGCCGATTTTTTCAGCGGCACCGAACTCGGCAATTACAAACTTGTCGCCACAGGGCTCAAATGCATGGATCCCAACCCGAAATTCCATACTTCCTCCTGGTTCGGCTTTCCCCTCTTAGCCCTGGTCTCGGTATCGATTATCCTCCCTGTCCTGATCCTCGGCCTGTATAAAAACCGCGGCCTCCAGATCAGGTTGTTGGCGTTCAACATCCTGATAACCATTGTGTTAATCATAGTAGTACTAATGTATTACATGAGTTCGGTACAGAAACTTACCGGGATACAGCCGTCTTACCAGTTCGGGGCTTTCTGCCCCCTCATCAGCCTGATCTTCCTGGTTCTTGCAAACCGCTTCATCCGCAAGGATGAAAACCTTGTAAAATCGGCCGACAGGCTAAGGTAAGATCATCTCGGGATATCCAGCACCTCAAGGTCTTTCATATCCTTCCCTTCGATCTTCAGTCGAACCACGGTCACCGACTGGTGTAAGCCATAGGTTCCGGCCGCACCCGGATTGATATGCAGCATCGAAAATTTTTTATCATAGATCACTTTGAGAATGTGCGAATGCCCGCAAACAAACAAGCCGGGTTTTTCAAGTTCAATAATTTTTTTTGACTGCGGATGATATTTCCCCGGGTACCCGCCTATGTGGGTCATGTAAACCTTAAGCTTTTCGACCTGGAACACAAGGGCTTCGGGGCATAATGAGCGTATGTCGTTACCGTCGATATTGCCGTAAACAGCCCTTAAAGCTGCAATTCTTCTCAGTGAAGTGATCACTTCCGGCGAACCGATGTCGCCGGCATGCCAGATCTCATCAACCACCGACAGGAATTCACCGACTTTCGGCAGCAGCCTGCCGTGGGTATCCGATAAAATCCCTATCCTGATCATGGCGATTGTTGAAAACTGGACTTCAAAAGTACGATGCCTACGTAAATATCAAAGCGATAATTGTTAATTTTACACAGGATTCAATTTCGCTGTTTCGCTACTTATTTTATGCAGGAAATACTTTTAATAATTCTCGGCCTCATCCTTATCTCAGGGTTCGGTATCCTATTGTACAGGATAAAGCCAAAATCCCAGGATGCCCCTGTCGCAGATATTGAGACAATCCGCAAACAGGCAGAGACTCTGAATTCTGCAAAGATCACAGCTGAAGAGAGGAGCAGGATGCTGGAGCAACAGAACACCGAAATCAGGCAGCAATTAAAAGAAAAAGAAATCCTGATCAACGATCTCAGTTCCCGGCTGTCGCGCAAAACCACCGAAAATGAGGGCCTGAATGAAAAGCTGTCCTCCTTAAAATCAGACATAGAAAAACTCCAGGATAATTTCAGGAACGAATTCAAGAACCTGGCCAACGACATCCTCGAAGAGAAAACAAAAAAATTCACCGAGCAGAACAGGACGAAACTCGATGAAATACTCAAGCCCCTGGGCGAAAAGATCAGGGAATTCGAGAAGAAGGTTGAGGATACTTACGATAAGGAGTCGAAACAGAGGTTTTCGCTGGAGAAGGAAATTAAAAACCTGGCCGAGCTCAACCAGCAGATCAGCAAGGAGGCTAACAACCTAACGCATGCGCTCAAGGGGCAGACCAAGACCCAGGGGAACTGGGGTGAGATCATCCTTGAAAGCATTCTCGAAAAGTCGGGGCTGGTGCGCGACAGGGAGTATTCGGTGCAGGCCAGTTATACCAACGAGCAGGGTAAAAGGCTGCAGCCCGACGTGATCATAGCGTATCCCGGCGACCGGAGCCTGGTTGTCGATTCCAAGGTCTCCCTGCTGGCTTATGAAAGGTTTTCATCGGCCGAAACAAAAGAGGAGCAGGATAAGGCACTTAAGGACCACCTTCAGTCGGTAAGGACCCATATTGCGGAACTCAGCGCCAAAAACTACCAGGACCTCTACCAGCTTAAAGGCCTGGATTTTGTGATACTGTTCATGCCGGTTGAGCCTGCTTATCTGATTGCCATGCAGGCCGAGCCCGATCTCTGGTCGTACGCCTATGAACGCAGGGTGCTGCTCATAAGCCCCACCAACCTCATCGCCGTGCTGCGCATGATCTCCAATCTTTGGAGGGTGGAGTACCAGAATAAGAACGCCGTGGAGATAGCGAAGCAAAGCGGCGACCTGTTTGATAAATTCGTGGGTTTTCTTGAAGACCTGGAAGATATAGGGCGTAAACTGGAGTCGACCAGGCTGAGTTTCGATGCATCGGTGAACAAGCTCAGTACGGGAAAGGGAAACCTCATCCGCCGTGCCGAAAAAATAAAAGAACTGGGGGCCAAAACCACCAAGGAATTACCAAGAACCTTACTTGATAAAGCGGAGGAAACATAAACCATGTACAATGTACCATGTACAATGTACAAATAGGGAAACATTTGTACATTGTACTTTCAAATAAAAAAACATGCCAAAAGAGCAATACATATACGGGATACGGCCGGTGATCGAAGCGATCAGGGCAGGCAAGCAGGTTGACAAACTTCTCATCCAGGCGGGGCTCAAAGGGCCCGGTTTTCATGAACTTTTCGCCCTGGTCAAGGAAGTCGAGATCCCATACCAGTTCGTGCCGGTGGAAAAGCTGAACCGCCAGTCGAAACAGAACCACCAGGGGGTGATCGCATACCTTACCGAGATTGTTTACCAGAAGCTCGAGGACCTGATCCCCTTCATTTTTGAACAGGGGCGAACTCCCCTGATCCTTGTCCTGGACCAGGTTACCGATGTGCGCAATGCCGGGGCCATTGCCCGTACTGCAGCCTGTTCGGGAGCCGATGCAATGGTCATCTCCATGTTTGGATCGGCCCAGCTCAATTCCGATGCCGTGAAAACTTCGGCAGGTGCTTTATACACCCTGCCCGTGGTAAGATCGGCCAACCTCAAGGACAGTTTGCAGTTCCTGAAAGACAGCGGGCTTACCATTGTTGCAGCCACGGAAAAAGCTGAGAAAAATTACACCCGGGCTAAATTCACCGGCCCCGTGGCCATCATCATGGGCTCTGAAGACAAAGGCATTTCGGGCGAATACCTGAAATTTGCCGATGAAAAGGTAAGCATCCCCATCATGGGTGATATCGCTTCGCTTAATGTTTCAGTGGCAGCGGGAGTGCTGCTGTATGAAGTCAACCGTCAACGAAACCATTTAGCTGAATGAAGTATTTATCCCGATTTACACCGGAACTCATTTTACTGCTTTACGTCTGTCTTTTCCTGGGGTTCAAGAGCCCCGAGAAGCCTTGGGACAGGGTTATCAACAGCGACGGGAAAGCGTATTATGCATACCTTCCGGCCATCTTCATCCATAACGACTTCCGTTATAAATTCGTGGAGGATTACGAATGGGTGTATTACCCCCACGACAAGGCAGCGTTCAAGGAATTCAGGATGAAGACCGGGAACGGGGTGGTCAACAAGACCTATCCCGGCATGGCCGTGGTTTGGACTCCTTTCTTTTTACTGGCTCATTTTGTTGCTTACCTGGAACTTTTCCCTACCGACGGCTACTCCCCTCCTTACCAGTATATGATCGCATTGGCCTCGCTCTTCTTTCTATGGCTGGGCGCAAGGACCCTGATGAGGCTGCTGATAAAGTTCGGTTCTTCGGCTAAAAATGCGGCTTTTATTGCTTTTGTTATTGCCGTGGGGACCAACCTGGTGTATTATACCATCACCGAAGGCTCTATGACGCATGTGTATTCATTCGCCCTCATAACGAGTTTCCTGCTCACGACCTATAATCTCACCCATACCGAAAAAACAAAGTGGGTTGTGATCTCCCTTTTCCTCCTGGCCCTGATCATACTGATTCGTCCAACCAATGCCCTTGTTTTACTGCTTCTTCCTTTTGTCACGGGTAGCCGCGAAAGGCTTGCGGCAACCATTGCAAGGCTCAAAACACACAGGTCTTCGGTAATCGCCGGCAGCATTATTTTTTTGCTGCTGATGTTCCTTCCTTTCCTGCTGTGGAAGCTGCAATGCGGCAGCTGGGTAGTATATTCATACGGAAACGAGGGGTTCAACTTCCTGAATCCCCGGATTTTCAGCATTCTCAGCAGTTATAACAGGGGATGGTTCGTTTACACCCCGGTAGCCTTTGTATCCATGTTCGGGTTCATCGGGCTTTACCGCATGAGCTGGTTCCATGCTGTTGTCCTGTTTATTTTCCTTGTCCTTTTTACCTACGTGGCTTCCAGCTGGTGGGTATGGTATTATGCCTCGAAATGCGGTCAACGGATATTCATCGACATTTACGCCCTGCCCGGGCTGTTGCTGGTTTTCCTGTACCTCAATTTCAGATCGGTGAACATCCGCCGTTTGATAACAGCCCTGCTTATTGCCTTATCGGCCCTTAACATTTTCCAGTACTACCAGCATACGAAATGGATATTCCCTCCTTACATCATAACTTCCGAAATATTCTGGGATTCCTTCTTCAGCACCCAAAAAACATCCAAGGCATACATCCCCAGGGAGGCCATTGTCGCTATAAGGACCTATGCCAACGACATGGAAAAGGAGCTTAACTGGATGAACAATAAAAGCCGGACCAACCTGGTATCTTACAGCGGCAGCTGGTCATCAAAAGCCGACACCCTCCTGCCCTACAGTTCGGGGATGGAAGTCAAAGCCGACAGCCTGTTCACAACGGCCAACCGCATCATAAGGGTCACTGCCATGGTACTTTCGCCGCATGAGCGGCCCGATGCCACGCTGATTGCCGACTTTGGGATAAAGGGCAAAGAGATCAGCTACAACCCATTCTATCTCGAGATGTTTGTCAGTCCCGATGAGTGGGTCAGGGTTCAGGTCGCATTTTATGTCCCCCCCGGGCTTCCCAGGGATGCCATAGCCAAAGTTTATTTTTTCAACCCTGCAAAATACCTCCCGATATTTATTGATGATATGAAGGTGGATTACATCTCCCTTAAGGATGAAGCGGAGTATAAAAAAATTGAAGGAGTTGTTTTACCTGCACATTAACTTAAGGATTGCATGAACCAGCCAGCTTCGGAACGCATGAACCAGCTATTTTCGGAACGCATGAACCAGCCATTCCAGGAACGAACCATTGAACTTGACAAGGTTTCGGTTTACCAGAACGAGAACCTCGTACTTGCAAGCGTAAGCCTCTCGGTGAGCAAGGGTGAGTTTGTTTACCTTATCGGCCGCACCGGCAGTGGCAAAAGCAGCCTGCTTAAAACCATTTATGCCGAGCTGCCGTTGAGGAACGGGACTGCCCGGGTCGTAGGCTATGATCTGAGGCGAATTCATTACAATGACGTTCCTTTTTTAAGGCGGAAGCTAGGGATAGTGTTCCAGGACTTCCAGCTCCTTACCGACCGTACGGTAAGCGAGAACCTGCTGTTCGTGATGCGGGCCACGGGATGGAAAGACAAGCGACAGATGCAGAAAAGGCTGATGGAAGTGCTTGCCAAATCAAGCCTGGGGAATAAGGGAAACAAGATGCCCCACCAGTTATCGGGAGGCGAGCAGCAGAGGGTTGCAATTGCACGTGCCCTGGTGAATGATCCCGAGATCATACTTGCCGACGAACCCACAGGCAACCTCGACCCCGAGAGTTCCGAAGGCATTATAAGCCTTTTGATGGATATCAGCAGGACCGGCCGCGCCGTAGTGGTTGCCACTCACAATTACGGCCTCATCGACAAATACCCGGCCCGAATGCTGATGTGCGATAGCGGGAAGGTGATACCGGTTACGAGCCTGCCGGGGTAAACAATGAATTACTGACTGCGGATGACTTTTCCCGTTGAACCCCGCGTTTATTTTTTAGGGAAGAGATCGAGATACTCAGCACCCTCCTGCAACAACCTTTCGCTGTCGGAACTGCGGATCGTGGTCTCCTTCTCTTTTGAGCGGTTATCCTCTTTGAAACAACTGTCATTAAAATAGTAATATTCCTTGTTGATCTGCTTTTCCTGGTCCCCGCTTTCCCTTATTCCATTGTCGGCGATCAAAGCGAGAATCAGCTTCCCATTCCGGTAGGTAAATTCCTCGGTCCTTTTGGAAATCTTAGGATATGGCAGGGTAACGACTTTCACGATCTGACCGTTCTCGGTAAAATAGTTGATCTCCGACCATTTCTGTTTGATCTGGGCTCTGAGATCAGTGGTTTTAAGGATTATCTTTTTGAAGGATTTCAGGTTCGATTCAATCCGGGCGTTCTCTGCTTCGATTACCTTTACCAGGGAATCGGCATTGATCTTAGGGGCCTTTACTGCTTCCGTTTCAGGTTTGACAGCAGCCTGGGCGCTTCCTTTTTGTTCATCTCCTGCATTTTTATTGCCTGAGCCACAGGATAATAAAAAAAACAGGAGGCCTGAAAATAATAGTGAATTTTTCATAAGGTTTGATTTTAAATCCGGTTTTTGTGTGAAAATTCAATGTTCAAAATCAAGGGACAAGTTCAATTGTATTCTCAAATGTACGATGTATAAAAAGGGAATGCAACATAAAAAACAACAAATGACAACTTCTATATAATATTATCTTTACAAAAAAATTAAAAAACATGAATGCCGCTCATTTCCATTTAATGTTCAACCATTTGTCAATCGTTGGACTGGGCTTTGCCATTATATTCAATCTTTATGCTATTATCAGGAAAAATGAAGAACTGATAAAGCTTTCCTGCTGGTTCTACATCCTGATCGCGCTGTTGTCGGTTATAGCTGTTTTCACTGGTGACGGAGCCGGTGAGATCGTTAAAACTTACCCTGGGATCAGCAACGATGCCATAGAATACCATGAGACCTGGGGATACGTTTTCTTTTACGGCCTGATCGCTCTTGGTGTTAGCTCTCTTAAAGCACTATGGTTTTCAAGGAAAAATATCATCCTCCTGAAAAATATCAACATTGCAACACTGGTCCTTGCTGTAATTATACTGGTTTTTGCATACCAGGTGGGCACAAGCGGAGGCAAGATAAGGCATCCCGAAATTGAACAGGGAACTTTCAGGAAAAGCTGATGATTTACAATCATTAATGAGTGTACCATGAAAAAAATACTTACAGGCGCTGAGATGGACAGGATGCCAGGCTGGGCGTTTAAAATGATGGCATTCATGTTTAAAATCGGTGATATGATCATTTCACCCGAACACCGCCTTCAGCCCTTTAAGCTGCAAGAAGGCCAAACGGTTATTGATTATGGCTCCGGTACAGGACGCTATTTAAAACAAGCTTCGGAATTGGTCGGAGAAACCGGATCGGTTTACGCCGTTGACATCCACGAACTTGCCATTGAATCGGCCAGGAGCCGTATTGAAAAATTCAGCCTGAAGAATGTAAAGCCTGTGCTGACCGACGGCAAAATGGTTAATATTCAATCAAACACGGCCGATGTCATATACTGCCTTGACATGTTTCACATGGTGAAAGATACCGATGGATTCCTTAAAGAACTCAACAGGCTGATCAAGCCTTTGGGAGTGATGTATTTGGAAGATGGCCATCAGCCAAGACAACAAACAAAAGAGAAAGTAATGAAATCGGGATGCTGGGAAATTATTGCCGAAAACAAATCGTGTATTACAGCTAAAACAATAGATAAAACGATATGAATATTTTAGTTTTAGGAGCAAGCGGCAGGACCGGAAGGATCTTCGCAAAGATCGCCAGTGATTGCAACCACCAGGTAAGTGCCATAGTCAGAGACAAAAACCGTGGCGGCCTCCCAGGGGTAACTTACATCGAAGGTTCCCCCACCGACGAAAAGCTTCTTACTGACAAACTGAAAGGAATTGACGCAGTAGTGGTGGCCCTGAATATCAACCGCACCTCCGATAACCCTTTTGCAAAAGTCATTTCGCCTCTTACCCTTATTTCAGATACCGTAAAGGTACTGCTCCCTGCCATGGAAAAGAACAAGGTTAAAAGGATAGTTACGGTTTCGGCATCAGGAGTGGGCGATTCATGGAAGAACATGCCCCTGATAGCCAGGCTGCTCATCAGGAACAGCAATATCATGAGGGCCTACGAAGATCACGACCGCCAGGAACAGCTGATACGGAACTCAACACTCGACTGGACGATAGTGCGCCCGGTTATGCTGTCAAACAAAGAATCCGGCTCATACAAAGCCACCCTGGGAAAACCCACAGGAGGCAATATCAGCAGGGCCGGCCTTGCAAAATACACCCTGGATGCAATTGAGACGGGGAAGAACATCAGGGAGGTAGTAACCTTGTATTCGTAATTCCAGGAATGAAGATATTTTTTTCATATCTTTGAAATATCCATAGCCGATGACTTACCACTTACCTTATCGGGCAAGGATTATACTGCAAAGATCACTACCGATACATTGGTGAACTTTATCCAGCTTGCCTTTTTCGCCGGTGAGACTTTCGACAACAATTTCAATAAAGGGTATACCATACAGCTGTGGAGCAAAGGCAAGGTCTGCAAGGGAAGCAATGCAAGTCTCTCGACTTATTTCATGAACCTGTGCACAACTTCGGGAGCTACAGCCAACCAGGAAAAAGGCGAAAACTTGGATAAGGCAGAGGAGATGTCGGCCTGGGCAACAGCAGAAGCGAAGAAAGAAGTTGCCACACCCGCAGCCACCAAACCTAAGAATATGACCACCAGCGCCTGGGCAAAGCAAAGGGAAAGGACTTATGCCAGTTACGCCGACACTTATGCCATGGTACTGTTTAAACTGGGAAATTATAAAAACGGCTTTACTTATACCCGGGAAGCAGCAATCACAATCACCAATGGAAATGATGCAAGTTTAAACGATACCTGGGCCTTGCTGGCCGAAACGGCAATATACGGTTCAAAAGCGTAGGTTTCGGAAGTGCAGAAAAGCTGCAGAATGAAATCGAGCTGATGATAGGGATGTGCCTGAAATTATAACAGGGATCAGGAACCCAGGGTTGCAACCATCACGGCTTTAATTGTATGCAGGCGGTTTTCGGCTTCGTCGAACACTATGGATGCTTCCGATTCGAACACTTCCTCGGTGACCTCCAGACCGTCGAGTTTGTGTTTTTTGAAAATATCAAGACCAACCTCTGTATCCTTATTATGGAAGGCCGGCAGGCAATGCATGAATTTCACCTTTGGTTTGCCCGTAGCTTTCATCAGCTTCGCATTCACCTGGTAAGGCAGCATCAGCTTGATGCGCTCGTCCCACGATTCTTTGGATTCGCCCATCGAAACCCATACATCGGTATATACAAAATCAACACCTTTAACCGCATCATTCAGCTTTTCGGTAAGCGTGATCTTTGCCCCTGTTGATTTTGCGATCTCTTTGCAGATCTTCACCAGGCTTTCCTCGGGCCAGAATTTCCTGGGCGCGAAAGCCCTGAAATCCATTCCCATCTTAGCAGCTCCCACCATCAGCGAGTTCCCCATATTGTTGCGGGCGTCGCCGCAGTAAACGAAAGCCACCTGGTCCAGGGGCTTGTCGCTATGCTCCATCATAGTCATGAAATCGGCCAGGATCTGGGTCGGGTGGAATTCGTTGGTAAGCCCGTTCCATACGGGAACACCTGCATATTCGGCAAGTTCTTCAACTATCTTCTGCCCGAAACCGCGGTATTCAATGCCGTCGTACATGCGTCCAAGCACCCGGGCCGTATCCTTCATCGTTTCCTTTTTCCCAATATGCGAACCCTCGGGGCCGAGGTAAGTTACATTGGCTCCCTGGTCGTAAGCGGCCGTTTCAAAAGCGCAGCGTGTGCGGGTCGAGGCCTTTTCGAAGATCAGGGCGATATTTTTGCCTTTCAGCTTCTGCTGTTCAGTACCTGTGTATTTAGCCTTTTTAAGGTCAATTGCCAGGTTCAGCAAAAAGTGCATTTCCTGAGGAGTAAAATCCAGCTCTTTTAAAAAATTCCTGTTTCTGAGATTGAATGCCATAATGTTGTGTTTTTATAATTTGTTTTTTGTCTGCGGATGAGGAGCTGCAAAGATAGAAAAGGATGTACAATGTACAATGTACAAATGATTTGGAACATATTTATTGACTGCGGATGAGATCGCGTCGGATTACAAAGCCTTTTCGAGGATCTCCCGGCTCGTCTCCAGGCTATGGTCATGGGACTCGCCGAGCTGGGTCATCCCATGTGCCCTGAGATGTTCAACAATCGTTTCGACCTGCCCGGGCTTCAAACCGTACTCCGAAAGCCGGGTCCTGATGCCAAGGCTTTCAAAGAAATCGCGGGTCTTTTTGATGGCAAGGCTGATTTTTTCGTCCTCGCTGCCCGAAGTGATATTCCATACCCTTTCGGCATACTGCAAAAGCTTGGCATGCTTGTTCCTACGCCTCACTTCCAGCAGGGCCGGCAGGAGTATGGCCAGGGTCTGCCCGTGGTCAATGCCGAACAAATGGGTAAGTTCATGCCCCATCATATGCGTGGCCCAGTCCTGGGGCACGCCAACACCTATGAACCCGTTCAGGGCCATAGTTGCGTTCCAGTACAGGTTAGCCCTGGCATCATAGTTTTCGGGTTCGGCAATGTTTGCTAACCCGATCTCAACCAGGGTCTGGAGAATGCCTTCGGCCATCCGGTCCTGCAGCCTGGCATCAACCGGGTAGGTAAGGTACTGCTCGGTGGTGTGCACGAAAGCATCAACCACCCCGTTGGCAACCTGGATCTTAGGAAGAGTAAAGGACAGGGAAGGATCCAGGATTGAAAATACCGGGAATGTCATATCGCTCTTGAAAGGGAACTTTCCATGAGCGTAACTAACCACTCCCCCGCTGTTCATTTCCGAGCCTGTGGCCGGCAAAGTGAGCACAGCGGCAAACGGGATGACTTTTTCAACTTCGGCAGGGGTTATCGGCCTGAACCCGGCCTCGAGTATCCCAAGCGCATCTCCTTTAAAGAACGAAGCCAGGCAGATGAACTTGGTCCCGTCAATAACTGAGCCTCCTCCCACGGCAAGGATGAAACTGATCTTTTCCTTTCTTACTACTGAAGCGGCTTTCATGAGGGTCACATAGCGCGGATTGGGCTCTATACCCCCGAATTCAAGGACCTTCCTGTTACCCAGGACTTTTTTTACCTTCGCGATCAGCCCGCTTTTTACAGCACTTCCGCCTCCATAGGTTATAAGAACCACGGCATCGGCCGGCACATATTTGTCAATACTGTCAAGTTTATCCTTCCCGAAAAGGATACGGGTAGGGTTATACAATTCAAAATTCATCATAATAATATCTCCTGTTATTTAATTTCATTTCCCGGTAAATTCCACTTCCCGGGGCGTAACCCGGGGACAGGGCTCTGCCCCGGGATTAATACGGGTTTATTTCATTTTCCAGTCATCTTCTGAAGGTTCTCAGGGTACCTTCCACCCTGTATCTTAATCTTCGAGGAAGTCTCAGTTATCTCACGCAGGTCATCCGCAGTCAATTCTACAGCAACAGCACCCAGGTTTTCATCCAGGCGTTCCAGCTTTTTGGTCCCCGGTATGGGCACGATCCAGGGCTTTTGGGCAAGCAGCCAGGCCAGTGCGATCTGCGCAGGCGTGGAATTTTTGCGGACAGCAATCCCTTTAAGCAACTCCACCAGCACCTGGTTTGCCTTGAGTGCTTCGGGGGTGAAACGCGGAAGGTTGGCACGGAAATCGTTTGCATCGAAGGTAGTATTCTCGTCGATCTTACCGGTAAGGAATCCCCGGCCAAGTGGACTGAATGGCACAAATCCTATCCCGAGTTCCTCAACCGTGGGTAAGATTTCAACTTCAGGCTCCCTCCACCATAAGGAATATTCGCTTTGCAGGGCAGAAACCTCCAGTACGGCATGAGCCTGGCGTATCGATTTCACACTAGCCTCCGAAAGCCCGAAAAATCTCACCTTGCCTTCGCTGATAAGGTCTTTCACCGCCCCGGCCACATCCTCCATAGGGATGTTGGGATCAACCCTGTGCTGGTAAAACAGGTCGATCACATCGGTCCTCAGGCGTTTAAGAGAAGCCTCGGCCACCTCCCTGATATGTTTCGGGTGACTGTCAAGTCCTATCCATTTCGGTCCTCCGGCCGGATCCAGCTTAAAGCCGAATTTCGTGGCAATAACGACTTGTTTGCGGAGGGGTGCCAGCGCTTCGCCAAGCAGTTCCTCGTTTATGAAAGGTCCGTAGACTTCCGCAGTGTCAAAAAACGTGACACCACGCTCAACGGCCATCCGCAGTAAAGAAATCATTTCCTTCTTATCGCCCGGCTGGCCGTAAGAATAGCTCATACCCATGCAGCCCAAACCCAGGGCCGAGACTTCAGGCCCGTTTTTTCCAAGTTTTCGTATTTTCATTTTTGTTTCCATGACAAGGTATCAAAATTAAACTGCAAAGTTCGTGCAAGCCGGTCAGGAAAACCAATAAAAATCAAATAATTAATTTCATAATGTTAATCCAAAACGATTCCCGCTTGCGGACGTTTCGATATTTTGAAGATATTTACAAAAAATTGCGGGAGCAGTATCCCCGGTTAGCCTAATATTAAGAAGGATACCATCCCCGCAAACAAACACCAGTAACATGAAAAAAGTAACAGGCATAGGGGGATTTTTTTTCAAATGCAAAGACCCTCAGAAGATTAACGATTGGTATTCAAAGAACCTTGGCCTGCCAACAGGCGAATACGGAGCAACATTCGAGTGGAAAGAGGCCTCAGAGCCAGCCGTTACCGGCTTGACCCAATGGAGCCCATTCCCCGCCGATACTAAATATTTTGCCCCTTCAGAAAAGGAATTCATGATCAATTACAGGGTTGACAACCTTGAGGCCCTTGCTGCACAGCTAAAAGCCGATAAGGTGACCATTCTTGACGAGATCCAGTCGTTCGAGTACGGCAAATTCCTGCATATTCTCGACCCGGAGGGAAATAAGATCGAATTATGGGAACCGAAATGATCCCATTGCCAGAATTTGCTCCATTGCTTCCGCAACCCTGCTCACTGGAATTTTACAAACCTTATCCCGGCATGTGTAAATTGTTGTATGTCCCTCAACAAACCTGCCTTTAAGTATGGCCAGGTTACTTTCTTCTTTGCCTCCGCATAAGAACACATTCGGCAAATAGTGCTTGTCGAACTCCCTGCGTTTCGATAAACAATCCCCCCCGGCAATAACAACTTCATAGGGGTCGCTTGCAAACCAGGCCATTAAGATATCCCAGTTGGCGTAATATGCACCTCCCCGGAATGTATCCTGTTGTACATTGTTCAGCATCCTTTTCGATTTTTCCAGGTAATCGTCATTAAAAAACAAACGCCCGAGGACAAACAGGTTCTTTGCCATTGCTGAATTGGCCGAAGGGATTACGTTATCGGATATTTCCATTTTCCTGGCGACAAGAGCAGGGTCAAGATCAGAGGTGTAATAAAACATCCCGCTGCGCTCATCATAAAAGTGTGGGAGGGCATAGGCTGTCAGCTGCTGAGCTTCAAGCAGCCATTTCTCATCGAATGTGGCCTGGTAGAGATCAATAAAAGCATCAATGGTAAAGGCATAATCGTCCAGGAAGCCGTTGATGGAGGATCTTCCGTTTTTAAAATTCCTGTCCAGGCGATGGTCATCATGTTTGAGGTTTTGCAGTATGAATTCAGCATTGCTTACCGCAGAACGCAGGAAATCCTCATCGTCAAAAGCCCTATATGCATCAACATATCCTTTCAGCATCAAGGCATTCCAGGAAGCAAGGATCTTGTCATCGAGGGCAGGACGTATTCGTTTGCTGCGTTCCTCAAACAGTAGCTTCTTTGCTTTTCTGATCCTGTGCATCAGTTCCTCTTCCGGCATACCAAACAGCTCTGCCATTTCTTTATCCGGGACCGGTTTATAAAGGATATTATTCCCGTTCTCCCAGTTGCCTTCTTCGGTAAGGCTGTAATAATCCATGAGCAAACCGGCATCCTCATTCAAAATTCTTTTCAGTTCATCAAATTTCCAAACATAGAACCGTCCTTCTTCACCTTCGCTATCCGCATCAAGTGAAGAATAAAATGCGCCTTCGGCGGATGTCAGTTCCCGTTTAACTAATCCTGTTGTTTCATAAACAACCGCCTGATAACAAAGGTTCTTTGTCAGCTGGAAAGCTTTTGAGTAAAGGCTAACAAGCTGTGCATTGTCATACAGCATTTTCTCAAAATGCGGGACTTTCCAGAGCGCATCCGTCGAATAACGGGAGAATCCCCCTCCCAGCTGGTCACAGATCCCGCCCCCGGCCATTTTATCCAGGGTGGTGGTCACAGCCAGTAATGCATCGGCATCCCCGCTGAGAAAATGATAATGTAATAAAAACTCATAGCCCACCGGTAAGGGAAATTTAGGCGCATGATGCAGTCCACCGCTAATAAAATCAATTCCCTTTTTCCAGTTTGAAAAGACCGAAGCCAGCTCATCCATAGTGAATTCCGCCTCCTCTTTATTTTCACGGATCATCTCGCTCCCCCTGATCCCCTCGGTGAGTGACTTTGCCTGTTGTTCAGCCTCAACAGGATTTTTCTTTACAAAATCCAGGACCTGTTCCAGCATCGCAATCCACCTCTCTTTTGGGAAATAAGTACCCCCGTAAACAGGCCTTCCATCGGGCAGACAAATCACATTCAAAGGCCATCCGCCATTCCCTGCAATCAGTTGCACAGCATTCATATACACCTGGTCCACATCAGGCCGTTCCTCCCTGTCCACTTTAACGGCAACGAAGTTCTCATTCATGAACCCGGCCACCGCCTCATCCTCAAAACATTCATGTTCCATCACATGGCACCAGTGACAGGCTGCATAGCCAATGCTGACGAGCAATAATTTATCTTCTATCTTTGCTTTAAGCAATGCCTCTTCGCCCCAGGGATGCCAGTTGACAGGGTTGTGAGCATGTTGTAACAGGTACGGACTGCTTTCACGGATCAGGTTGTTGGTAAAACTGTGGCTGGTATTTGTATTTTCGGGTATGCTCATATTTAAGGTTTTATAAAAAAAGCCCATCCAACCCGGCAGGCTTGTTGCAGGCTGCTAAATTACGGGATTTTGCATGCAATTACTCCGGGCCTATTTCAATAATTGAAGCTAACCATTCCCGGCTTTTGAATAATATTTCCTAACTTCGAAACACCAAACCCAGCTCGCCATGAAAACCCTTTACCTCCTTATTTTTATGTTTCTGTGGATGCCGGTGCTTGAGAAAGCGCTGGGTGTAGTCGAGGGAATGACCAATCAAAAACGCGGGGAGGTCCCCGATCCCGCAGCCCGTATCGACCTGGGCGGAAGCGGGGTCACCGATGTGAAACTGTGGACCGGCCACGAGGTTATCGACTACAAATTCGGTGTGAATGCCGGCCGCCACGAGGTAAGGGAGGCCCTGGTAAGTATGAGGGAGCACCGTTTGATGGCCCAGGCCTGGGTCAGAGAAGCGAATTTCAGGATAGTCTCTGCAATTCCTCCACATCCAGTTTATCCTGAGTGCGGTTTGTGGAAATCTTTGAAAGGATGAGGTAATCCTTCGAAATTACAGGCAGTTCAAATGCTCCCATCTTCATCTTGGCCCTGGAATTCCAGGCTTCATTGAAATTTACGCCATTTATCTTCGTAAGGAAATCAAACCTGAACGGTTCCTGGCCAATGTGAAAGGCCGCCATCGAGGTAAAATCAAGACCGGCAATGTGGGAACGGGATTCATCTGATATCCCTGCTTTTTTCAGCATTACCAGGAACGCAGACTTTGTTTCCTCATCGGGTTTCAGCCAGATATCAATATCACCAGTTGGCCTCACATAACCGTAATAATTCACAGCATATCCTCCGATAACCAAAAAGTTGATCTTAGCTTCAAGAAGTAGCCCAATGATCTTTTCGTGCCAGGGATAAAGTTGCATCATTGCCGGTCAATGATAATCTCCCGGGGCATTTCAGGAGGATTTGAGGGATCGATATTATAGAACATCCTGTTTAAGATGTTCATCATTTCCAGTCGTTGAAGAGGAGTCAGCATTGAGTTGAAAAGTCGTTTAGCATTTTCCTGGGTTTCCATCTCAGAAACTGAGATTTCCCTGAAGGTTGCCAGGTAACGCTCTGAGCTGAGAAAGTCTTCCATGCTTTCATCAGGCTGTGGAAAAATCATATTTTGAATAGCCTTAGCGCTCAAAATCACCGGATTGATTTACAAATATACTCAATTTAAAACTTTTAGTGACATCTTAATTCGTGAATCAATAAATACTGATATCCGAAACGGCCTGGAACTCTCATGAATATTTTGTCAATCGCAAATTGTTTACTATCCTTGTCACATGAGACCTGAAAATATAATCATGCCATGAACATTCCAATAAACCAATTCGAACAGATCATCGATGAGACCATTCTCAAACGGGGACTGGACTATTTCAGAAAAGGCCTGGTAGAAGAACCTGAAGAATTGTCTCCTGGGCTCTATGAAGCCATTGTCCAGGGATCGGAACCCTACCGGGTGTCAATCACAATTAAGAATGAGGTTATTACGGACTATTCCTGTACCTGTCCGTATGACTTTGGACCGGTTTGCAAACATGTTGTTTCACTGCTGTTTGCATTGCAAGGGGATTCAATGGGGATCAGGGTCCGGGGTAAAAAAACGTCAGCAGCACCAAAGCAGAAGTCGGAGAAAAAAGCCGGCCCGAAAACCGTTAAAGAGCAGGTCGATGAAATATTGTCCAAGCTGTCAGTCGAAGCGCTGGAAGGTTTTATCCGGGAGCAGAGTCTGGCAGATCCCGCATTCCGCAGGCGATTCCTGGCGGAGTTTACATCCAGTATCAAAGGAGAATCCAAGTCAGTCTATGCGCAGCAGGTAAAATCCATACTTCAGTCAGCCAAAGGCCGGGGCGGATTTATTGAATGGAACAGGGCCGCATCGGTGAGTAAAGCTGTGTACGGATTGCTTTCAAGCGCAAAGAAACACCTGGAGATGAAGAATTACCAGACTGCGATGCTGATCTCCTGTGCTGTACTCGAAGAGATGGTCAAGGCCCTGCAGTTTGCCGATGACAGCGATGGGGATATTGGCGGCTGCGTTGAAGCAGCCGTCGAGACCCTTGGGCAGGCTGCTGCATCAAAATTACCTGAAGAACAGCGCAAATGGTTGTTCGATTATGCAGCAACCGCATTCCAGAAAAAGCTTTTCGATGGATGGGACTGGCATATGGGTATTGTGCGTCTGGCAGCCGAAGTGACGCAGGAGAAGCAGGAAGCAGAGCTATTGTTGAAATTGCTCGAATCGGTTCCCCATTCCGAATATGAAGCAGACAGGGCCAGGGAGATGGTTTTGCTTATACTGCGGAAGAGCGGGCAAGATGAAGAAGCCGATGCCTATATGGCAAGGCATTTGAAAGACCCTTCCATCCGCGAACAGGCGATAAAACAAGCAATGGAGTTGGGAGACCTCAAAAAAGCAGGGGATCTCGCAAGGCAGGGGATACTGCAGGACAAGAAAGATAAACCCGGTTTGGCCAACCAATGGGTCGACTGGCTTTTGAAAATCGCCCTGGAACAGAAAGACAGGGAGGCGGCTGTTACACATGCCCGGTATCTTTTCGGCCAGTTCAATCGCGATCACCGGCAATATTACAAAATCTTGAAGACGCAGGTTGATGAAAGCGAATGGCCAGCTTTTGTCGACAAACTGATCAAAGATATTGCAGGCAAAGACAGTTGGTCCGACACCCATATGCTTGCCTGGCTTTGCATTCAGGAAGAACGCTGGAAGCAGCTCCTCCAGACCATAAGCCAACATCTTACTCTGAACGGGATAAAGGAGTATGAACCATACCTGGCAAAGCTTTACCCAGAAGAGCTCGCAGGATTATATAAGCATGGTATTCTTGAACTCCTCGAACGTGGCACAGGCCGGAACCATTACCAGGAAGCCGCCCGTTTCGTTCGAAGGATGAAAAAGATTGGGGAAGTAAAGCAGGCCGAAGAATTTGTAAAGCAGTTGAAGCAAAAATATCCGCAGCGAAGAGCGCTGCTCGAGGAGCTGGAGAAAGTTTAAACCTGTTGAGTCCGGCTTCATTTTTAATTCCCCCAATTGCCTATCACTTTTTCCCTTTGACCGGATTAAGGAACTGGGAAACTCTTCTGCTGCATGATAATTTTACGCTATCTCAAGAAGAATTCTCATTAAACTTTATTTCATGTTCCATTATTAGTTAACTTTGCGATGGATAGAGTAAGGGACCGGGTATTCTGCTGTTTTGATGAAGGTAGAATCATTGTTCTGTTTAATGGTTTTCAAAAAAAATCGAATAGAACTCCCGGATCTGAAATTGACAAAGCACTGAGAATCAAAAAAGAATACTTTTCTTCAAAAAAACCACCCATCAAATGAAATCAGATAAAAGCAACCCGGATCTGACCACCTTCGAGGAGCACCTGGATGTATGTTACGGTCCTATTGGCAGTGTAAAGAGGACTGAATTTGAGATCAGGGCAAAGGCATTTGTGATCGGTGAAACTATCAAGGAAGAAAGGCGGCTGGCGAAGATGACCCAGCAGCAGCTTGCTGATAAGACAGGCACTAAAAAGAGTTTTATTTCAAGGATTGAGAACGGGCATAGCGATATTCAGCTTTCGACTTTATACCGGCTGGTTGAAATCGGCCTTGGAAAGCAGCTCAGCCTCACGATCACCGATTAATCACATCGTACTTTGTACTTTGTACATTGCCAGCTACTACTTATCAACACTCATCACCACCCTCACCCTCCCGGTCAACACGAAATACGCCTTCACCGATTGCGGCGTGATCTGTATTTTTTCCGGGTCGAGGCGGTCGATTGAGCCGTTTATCCTGAAATTCTCGACCGCCCGGTTCTCCTGTAAGGAAGCAGCCACGGCCTCACGCGCTGATCGCAACTGTTCACCTATCGGAAAGACCAGTTTGGAGCGGAGTTTCTGTACCAATGGGGAGTGAAACAGCCAGGAAGCCGTCTTCACCGCCACATTCTTCGTAGCCACCGAAAAATCAAGGTCAGACATCTCTATACTAAGTGAATCCTTATTAAACACAGGAGCACCCGCCAGGTAGATTGTGCCCTTCACCGTCCCATCCACCGGGAGTTCCACGATGAGCTTGTCCCCCTGTCCGTAGATGGTGATATCTTTGACGATCACCTTGTAACGACCGTAACTCATGGTATAACCATGCATAGACGTCCGCGCGAGCGAATTGATATAAGAAAGCGGGATATCGAGGCTGAGGTTGATGTTGAACTGTTCGGGGAGGGCCGATGTGATCTTGAGCGGGGGAAGTCCGGGGTTCACCGTACAGGCAGGTTCCCGCCCGTAATACAGCTCCACCAGCGCCTTAAGCCCCAGCGAAGAGAGCATATTCCCGCCCTTCCCCTGGATTGGCAGCAGACTCAGCTCAGCGGGGCTCAGTTTAAGCCAGAGCGAATCCCCGGCCGAGAGCAGGACAGGCTTCTGCATGGAAGTCCAGGCATCGCCAACGATCTTCCGCAGGTCCACGGCCGACTTCACCGACTTATCGATCCCTTTCGCAACATCACCCAGACTTCCCTTCAGCAGGATGTCGGAAATCAGCGGCAGGGGCAGGTTGAAGCCCGCGAAAGAAACCGTAGGCATGCTGATCCAGTCATAGCCATCGGGCAGGGTCACCGTTGAAAGGCTCCAGTCCCTATTGATGTTCAGCTTCGTTTTGAACTTCAGAGCCACCGCCGCATCCGCATCCCTGATATCGCCGATGTTCATCCCAAGCAGCTGTACCCCAATCCGTTTACGAAGGTAGATCTTCAGGGGCACGCGGTACGTCACGAAATTATTTTCGAAACCCACGTCGATGCTGTCCATCCTCGAAGCAAACAGCATGAGGTTATCCTTGTCATTATCGTCGAAGCTCGTATCGGCATACAGCTGACCCGTAAGCCGTTTATTCACCAGCTTTTTCAGCTGCACCTTATTCACCTCCAGGGGAACCGTAATATTCGAATACTGCGGATGATATTCCGGCGCATCATACCGCTCGGCCGGCTTCTCAACCCTGATTGTTCGGCAGCCGGATGTTGCCGCCAGAAGCAGCAGGGCCGGCAGGAAGCAATTAAGCATGAACCTCTTCATCAATTTCATCCCGGGCAGTTTAACAAGCATTAAATATGGGTACACCATTCACCTTAGCCTCAGTATTAACGCCGAAAATTACGAAAATCGCGTCTTGCCTGATAATAAATTAAATCCTTATTGACTTCGGATGAGGGAGCGGAATGGCCCGACCCTACCTCCCGCGATGTGACCCTTTCTGCAGATTTGGCAGGATTTTTCCAGTGATCTTTCCTTCGCTTTAGGTTCGGTTAAGGTCCAGTTAAGGTATACTGTATACAAACAGCATAAAAACTGACATCTTTTCAGGTTATCAGCATAAAAATTGCATAGGGCTTCCTGCCGTCATTAAGCCGTCTATTTGCCGTCAAGAACTCTGTAAAAGTTCAACATCAGCCTTGCCCTCAACAAAAATTTAATGATCAAGGAAACTCAAATAGAAGATAGTTTAATAACGAAGTTAACCGACCTAAAATACACCTACAGGTCTGATATACATGACAGGGATACACTTGAAAAAAAATTCCGGGAAAGGTTCCAATCACTCAATCGTGTTAACTTAACTGATTCGGAATTTGCACGTTTAAGAGACGAAATTATCAATGCTGATGTTTTTACTTCCTCAAAACGTTTACGTGAAATCAATACCTTTTTGCGTGAGGACGGAACCCCGCTTCATTATACCCTGGTTTACATAAAGGACTGGTGCAAAAATGATTATGAAGTCATTCATCAACTTCGCATTAATACCCAAAATAGTCATCACCGCGATGATGTTATTTTATTGATTAACGGACTACCAGTAGTGCAAATTGAATTAAAGAGTTTGGAAGTTAGTTCACGTAAAGCAATGCAACAAATTGTGGATTATAAGAACGACATAGGCAATGGCTACACAAACTCATTGTTGTGTTTTATTCAGCTTTTTATTGTGAGCAATCGAGCCAACACTTATTACTTTGCTAATAACAACAATACACATTTCAGTTTTAATGTAGACGAACAGTTCTTGCCTGGAGAACGCTTGCAACAACTCAATGAAATCGGTCGAATCCAGCTGCTCTCATTATTTGCATCAAGTGGATTAAAACACTTCTCAGCTGATCAGGTATAAAAGCGAAGCGCCGCTCCCCCATCCACAGTGATATAATAATCGGTTGTGACCTCCTGAATAAAATGCAGGTCGGTTTATCACTTTTACTAAGTTGGTGGATTAAGTGAAGGATACAGGTCCGTTTTGCGGCAGATGTTTGAGGTCGCAAATTGCGTCCTCAAGTTTGCAAGACACAGGTTCACATAATATTAAAGAGAGATGACAACAGAATTACAGGTGAAAATGGAAACAATTAGCGGGTTGATCCATTTTATCAGAGGAGAAAAAGCTATCCTGGATGTTGATTTGGCAAGACTTTACGAGGTTCCTACGAAGGTTTTAAAGCAGGCGGTTAGAAGGAATTTAAGCAGATTTCCTGCTGATTTCATGTTCGAACTAACTGAAGATGAGGCTCTTTCTTTGAGGTCACAAATTGTGACCTCAAAGAAAGGCGGAACAAAATACCTTCCATTTGCATTTACAGAACAAGGCGTAGCAATGCTTTCTTCAGTATTAAATTCAGATAAAGCCATCGAAGTAAACATCACCATCATGCGGGCTTTCGTCCAGATGAGAAAATTCCTTGAAACGAATAAGGAACTGGCCGAAAAGATCGAGGAACTGGAACGAACAGTTTATTCCCATGATGAGGATATCCTGCTCATCTTCGAAACGATCAAACAACTGATGCATAAAAAAAGCCAACCCATGGAGCCTGTTGGGTTTAAAATTCCCCAGGTTAAACGAAGTTAATCTTTGAGGTCACAAATTGTGACCTCAAAGAAATCCACCGCTCCCTCATCCGCAGTCATTAATGATATTGAACCTAAACTACTGCTGTCAATTAAAAACTTATAAATAAATTAGCCGATTAATTGGCAGATAAAGCCAAGATCATTTTTTAAGATAATCCTGATGAATGCTCCAGTGAAAGTCTGTAAAAGTTGCGGGACCCATTTCGTGGATAAATACTGCAACCACTGCGGACAAAAGGCATTTGAAGAAAATGACCGGCATATCCTCGCTCTGTTTGGCGAAATGTTCCATTTCATCACTCATTTTGAGGGCACATTCTGGACCAGCCTAAAACGATGCTACTGAAACCGGGGCAGATGTCGCTGGATTATTGCAATGGCGTACGGAAAAAATACTTCAAACCGGTTTCGATGTTCCTCTTTATTGTAGTTCTGTACCTGGTGTTTCCGGGTTTCTCGGGGCTTAATGTTTCTCTGAATGAATACAGGCAGAGTTTCCTGGCGGGCAGGCTAATCCAGTCGCAAATCGATCAGAAAATTGTTACAGGGAAAATCAGCGAGGAGAAGTTTAACGAAAAATTTAAACATGTTTCCGAAAAAGTGTCGAAATTCATGCTGTTCCTCCTGGTTATTTTTGCAGCCACGCTTATCCGGGGCCTCTTCCTTCGCACCAAACGCTACTTCTATGATGACCTTATCCTGGCAACCGAAATCAACATTTTTTTGATCCTGGTCTTTTTCACCCTCATACCTGTGATACTTTCCATCATTTTGCGGCCCGGAAGCAATATAACATACTCCGCTTTGCTCGAACACTCGATCAGCCTGGTTGTTATGTTGCTTTTCGGAACATACTCGGCTAAGGTCTTCTCGACTGTATTCAGGCCGAAGTGGTGGATCTGCCTGCTAAAAGGAACCTGCTTCGCCATCCTGCTGAGTGTTTTCCTTATATTTCTTTACAGGCCTATGGTCTTCGAGGTCGCGTACTTATTCGTCTGATTCCAATCTTCTGCCGTCGGTATTTCCAGGTATTTAAAGGCAAGGGGTTATTTAATGACAATTTAATGCCGGGCCTCTGATTGTTCGCAATCATTCCGTAATTTTGAACTGGTCTAAATTAAATCACAAATTCATTAAACCCGGGAAAATGGATAATTACAAAATGCAAATATCTCCAGGCACGACCATACAGTTAAGAAAGCCGAAAATGCTGGAGCGAAAATATGAGCTTGCCATAGGCGAGGAAGTGGTAGGAACTATCGTTCTGCCGAAAGTGTTTGGCACCCTTGCTTATGTATGTTCAGGGAAAGAGGAATGGAGCCTGGAGCGTAAGGGATTCTGGAAGACATACATCACCCTGAGGAAGAAAGACCAGGAAACGGATTTACTGAAATTCTCATTCGGCAGGATGAGCCGCCGCCTGCTGAGTTTCACCAGCAGCAATGGGGAAGTTTATGATCTTGTGAAGGAGGGTTTCTGGGGCAGGACCTGGGTATGGAAAAAGAATAATGTGATCCTGATGCGGCTGCATATGAAATATGGGATAAAAAAATCAGGTGAGATCACCTTCGTACAGAATGATCCCATGGAGGTTATCCTGATGCTTGCCGGCACCTATGCAATGCTCCTGAAACAGCGTGACGAAGGAGCGTCAGCAGGAGGAGTTACCGCAGCGGTTAGCTGATTCTCGCTATGTAATCCTGAGTCAATTACAAGGAGTATTCCCGGGAAGGACTTCTTCCGCTGAAAATTTCTATCTTTAAAAACTCAATCTACCGGGGATGAAATTCGGTGAAATCATAAAAACCAGGGCGTTTAAAGACTTTTCAGTAATCCTGCTGCTCATGGGGCTGCCTACCCTGATTTTCCGTCTTACTGATGCGGATATTGCCCTTCAACGGTATTTTTATTCGCCCGAAAAAGGCTGGCTGCTTCAATTCCATCCCTTCTGGGATTTTATTTACCGTTTCGGTATTTTCCCGGGTTACTTCCTCGCCTTTGCCGGACTCATCATGGTCACCCTCTCCTACTGGAATGTAAAATTCATCAATTACCGCAAAGCATCCATGGTGCTGATCTTTACCATGGTTGTAGGGCCGGGACTTATCGTTAACCTGGTGCTGAAAGATCATACGGGTCGTCCCCGCCCCCGCGAGATCACTGAGTTCGGGGGTACCGAAAAATTTGTCTGCGTTTGCGAAAAAGGAGCCACGAACGAGGGCAAGAGTTTCCCCTGCGGGCATTGTTCCATGGGGTTTTACCTGGCAATCCCCTACCTGTTCCTGAGAAAGCGGAAAAAGATCCTCGCATATTCTATACTGGCGGTTGGCCTTGGCTATGGGATCATCATAGGGATCGCAAGGATGATGGCGGGGGGGCATTTTGCCAGCGATGTGCTCTGGGCGGGGCTGCTCGTATGGCTCACCGCATTGATAATGTATTACTTGTTCCGGGCCGATAAGCCTGTTGAAATTCCCGTTCTCTCATCCGCAGACCAGAAAAAGAAAGCAAGAATGATCACCCTGGCCATGGGCATTTTGCTGCCTGTGATAACAGTAGGACTTATGCTCGCAACGCCTTATTTCTCCTCCAAGGAATTCCATCTGACAAATGCAGAGTTTGCCAGGCTCAATCCAAGGGTGATATTGTTTGATTTAGAGAACTCGACAGTAAGGATAATTCCTGATACTGCATTACGACTCGAATACAAAGTCAATGCTTTTGGCTTCCCAAACAGTAAAGTCCGCGGGGACTGGACCACCGGTGATACCTGCCGTTATGTTTTTGAAACCATGGGATGGTTCACAGAACTTACAAATGATGTCAAGCTGAAAATACCTTTAACCGGCTCCTGTACTTTCCTGGTCCGTATCAATAAAGGCAGAATCATCAACGAACTGCCGGGCACTTACACTGGCGAAAAGATCTTACTCCCGGGAAATACGGCGTATTATTCGATAAAAAGTAAAACCAGTAATCGCTGATCAGTTTGTGTAGTTTGAAAGTCCCCGCTCCCTCATCCGCAGTCAAAAATGAAATATCACAAGCTATATTCCCCGGATCTCGCGTCCCGGGCAACATATAACTATCTTTTACATGGAAAAACACTTGGCTGTGAACGCAAAAAAACCGATTTTTGCACCATCGCTATACTGATGCATATGAAACGAATACTACTTGTTCTTACTGTTTTCCTGCTCTCAACTTCCATCCTGCCGGCTCAGAAAATTACTATTGCAGCCGCCGCCGACCTCAGGTTTGTCCTGGATGAAGTGAGCAACGAATTTCAAAAATCAAACCCCGGTATTAAGGTCGATATCATTTACGGTTCATCGGGTAACCTTTACCAGCAGATCGTGAACCAGGCTCCGTTTAATATTTTCTTTTCTGCGGATATCTCCTTCCCCAAAAAACTGGATTCCATGAACCTCGCGGGCAGCAAGCCTAAACTATATGCCATAGGGCACCTGGTGCTGTGGAGTTCCACTCTGGATGTTTCAAAAGGCATAGAGATTTTGAACAACCCTGACATTAAAAAGATCTCCATCGCCAATCCGAGGGTGGCCCCATATGGTAAACGGGCCGTGGAATGCCTGAAATATTACTCCCTTTACGACAAGATAAAGGATAAAATTGTCGAGGGTGAGAATGTTTCCCAGGCAGCACAGTTTGTCTTAACGGGTAATGCCGAGCTGGGGCTTATCGCGCTTTCCCTGGCCCTCTCGCCCGAGATGAGTTCGAAAGGGAAGTATTTCATCCTTGACGGGAAAAGCCATTCTAAACTGGAACAGGCTTATGTGATCATTAAAAATTCGGAAACGGACAAGGATGTTCTTAACTTTGTTCAATTCATTGAATCTGAGAAAGTGCGGGTCTTGTTTGGCAAATATGGTTTCAAACTGCCCGTTGAAGACAAATAGCCTGCCCTAAAATGGATGAAGCCTTCTTACAAACGTTCTGGATCTCGATAAAGCTCGCCTCTCTTACCACGCTTATCCTGTTTTGTATCGGCATCCCCCTGGCCTATTTTCTTACGTATTCCACTTTCCGTTCAAAAGTAGTATTGCAGGCTCTCGTGAGCATGCCCCTGGTACTGCCCCCTTCGGTACTTGGATTTTACCTGCTGCTGGCGTTCAGTCCGAATTACCTGTTCGGCGGATGGCTCAATAACTGGTTCGGCATCAGGCTGGCGTTCTCCTTCGCCGGGATACTCATCGGTTCGGTGATCTTTAATCTGCCGTTCATGGTCAATTCCATACAAACGGGCTTCAGCAACCTGCCGGCTTCACTCAAGGATGCTTCATATACTCTTGGCAAATCAAGAACGACAACGATCTCAAAGGTACTGTTGCCAAATATCAAACCGGCCCTGCTCACCGGCATCTGCCTCACATTCGCTCATTCCATAGGCGAGTTCGGGGTAATACTGATGATTGGCGGCAACATCCCGGGCAAAACCAGGGTGGCTTCCCTGGCTGTGTATGACGAGGTGCAGGCTTTGAATTTCGGGATGGCGGGCAAATACGCCATGTTCCTGTTCCTCTTCAGTTTTATCATTTTGCTTTTTATTTACAGTGTAAACCGGGAATACCAGAAATGGAAAAGGTTCTGATAGATCTGCACGTGAAAAAGAAGCTCCACACGAATGAGGGTGAGGGGGAACTGGATGTATGCATTAACATTCCCGAGCAAGCTCTTGTCACGGTTTTCGGCAAATCGGGAGCCGGGAAAACCACTTTGCTGAGGATCATTGCAGGATTAATAAAGCCTGAGGGCGGATTTATTAAGGTGGGTGGCCAGACCTGGTACGATTCGGGCGCAAACATCAACATTAAACCCCAGCTCCGCGATATCGGCTTCGTGTTCCAGGATTATGCGCTCTTCCCGAACATGACGGTGAAGGAGCAGCTGTTATACGCCAGTCCGCTGAAAGAACATAAGTATATCTCGGAACTGCTGGATGTTTTCCATCTGAAGGGTTTATGCGAACGGAAGCCGGGGAAACTATCGGGCGGACAGCAGCAACGCCTGGCCGTGGCAAGGGCCCTGGCAAGGAAACCCAGGATACTGCTGCTCGACGAACCTTTGAGTGCCCTCGACAGCGAAATGAGGCTGGCTTTGCAGGAGGAGATCATCCAGGCGCATACAAATTTTAATGCCACTACCTTGCTGGTGAGCCATGATGTGTACGAGGTTTCCAGGCTTTCAAACTATGTTTACGTGATCGATAACGGGAGGATCAGCAAACAGGGAAAGCCGGGCGATATCTTTAATTCAGCGATGCCCGGGAGACCGCCTGCAGATGAAGGGCCTAATTGTTATTGTTCTGTATGCGGTTCCTTACGTCAATAAGTTTCGCGAGTATGCTGATGGCAATCTCGTTGGGAGTCTGAGCTTCGAATTTTATCCCTATAGGCATATCCACTGAATCTATTTCTTCGGATGTAAGCAGGTTCTCGGCCAGGAATCGGCTGCGTGCCTGTTCAACTTTCCTTGTACTCCCCAGCATACCTACGTATGCATGGGGTTTTCGGGTGACCTTCACGAGTATCTCCTCGTCGAAGATATGCTTGGGCGTAACGATGACGATATAGGTGTTTTCATCAAAAACCGTCTCTTCTATAGCTTCGAAATAATCCTTGCCAATACAGTTGCATCCATTGAATTCAGGGTCGGAAAAGATGCCTTCCCTGGGATCGAACACGGTAAGCGAGAAATCAAAATCCCTGGCAAAATGCGCTATGGATTTTCCAATATGTCCCGCCCCGAAAATAAACAGTTTCTGGGAAGGATTGATGGGTTCTATGTATACTTCCATGTATCCCCCGCAATGCATCCCCAGGTCGTTTTCAAGGTTGAAGGAACATTTGACAGGTTTGCCCAGTGCAATCAGCTCAAGGGTCTTTTCAGCCACTTCTTTTTCAACGGTGCCGCCCCCTATGCTGCCGAATATACTGCCGTCCTCGTAAACGATCATCTTCGACCCGGCTTTACGCGGGGTGGATCCTTTGGTTTCGACCACGATGCAGACCGCTGCCCTGAGATTTGTATTCTTTATTTCTTCGGCCTTTGAAAAAACTGTTTGCATATCTGATTATTTGGTATTATCAAGCAGCAAAAATACATAATTGCACTCAGATGCTTTGTACTATCGCAAATGCCTCAAATTCCGGCAGCGGGGATCATAATGGCGATAGTATCTCAGGGCATTGATTGTCCTGGAATTGCATGTGATGAACCAGGCTCAGAAATCAAATGTGATCCCCTGGGCCAGGGCAGTCTCTCCGCTGAAATTGATGGTGTTGGTTTGCCTTCGCATATAGGCTTTCCATGCATCCGAACCGGATTCACGTCCGCCTCCCGTATCTTTTTCACCACCGAAAGCCCCGCCTATCTCGGCTCCCGAAGTCCCCAGGTTCACATTGGCTATCCCGCAGTCGGAACCGGTCTCGGAAAGGAATTTCTCTGCTTCCACGAGGTTCTCGGTGAATATGCAGGACGAAAGTCCCTGGGGTACGTTATTATTCAGGTGTGCAGCCTCTTCTATGGTTTTATACCGGATCAGGTATACTAGGGGGGCGAAGGTTTCTTCCTGCACCGTTTTGTAATGGTTCTCAGCCTCCACGATGGCAGGCATCACATAATTGCCCGAAGGATATTTGCTCCCTTCCAGCTTCGTTCCTCCGAAGATGAGTTTGCCTCCTTCTTTCTGCACTTCGCTGATGGCATGCAGGAAATTATTGACCGCGGTCCCGTCTACAAGCGGACCAACCAGGGTGTCTTTTTCAAGCGGGTCGCCAATGCGTTCGCTTATGCTCTGGTACGCTGCAAGCAGGCGCTGTTTCACTTCATCATAAACCTGCTCGTCAACGATAAGCCTTCGTGTTGAGGTGCAACGCTGTCCGCAGGTACCAACCGACCCGAAAACGACCGACTGAAGTGTCATTTCGAGGCTGGCGTGTTTTGAAATGATGACCGCATTGTTCCCGCCGAGTTCCAGTATGGTTTTACCCAGGCGTTTGCCAACGATTGCCGCTACTTTCCTGCCTACATTAGTGGAACCTGTAACCGAGACCAGGGGGATGCGTTTATCTGCAGCAAAATTATCGCCCAGTACCGAAGACTTTGCAATGATCATGTTAAACACTCCTTCGGGAACATTGTTCTTCTTTAAGGCTTCGGCAATGATTTTTTGAACGGCTATCGCGCAAAGCGGGGTTTTTGAACTGGGTTTCCAGATGACTACGTCGCCTGCAATGGCTGCCAGCATTGAGTTCCAGCCCCATACCGCCACCGGGAAGTTAAAGGAAGTGATGATCCCTACTATGCCTATGGGATGGTACTGGTCGTACATGCGGTGAAACGGACGTTCGGAATGCATGGTGGCGCCGTTCAGCAAACGCGACTGCCCTACTGCAAATTCACAGATGTCGATCATTTCCTGCACCTCCCCCAGGCCTTCTTCATAGATCTTCCCCATTTCAAGTGAAACAAGGTATCCGAGTTCTGCTTTTTTCCTTCTCAGCGCCTCACCTATCTGGCGAACGACCTCTCCCCGCTTGGGGGCCGGGACAATCCTCCACTTCAGGTAGGCCTCCTGTGCTTTGTTCATCAGGTGCTCATAATCATCAAGCGTGGCATTTTTCACTTTTGCTATGATTGAACCGTCAATAGGTGAATAGGATGCTGTTTCGTCTCCATTAGTCTCAAGCCAGGTTTCCCCTGTACTGGCGCCGTAGTTCAGCTGTTCGATTCCCAGGTCTTGTAAGTTGAATTTCATGATTGTTTTGGTTTGTTGATTCGTTATTGTTATTCAGTCATATAGCCGTAGCGGTAATCCGATGCGGGCTGGAATGTTTCTTTAATGGTTCGTGGACTGATCCAGCGGATTAGGTTGAATTCTCCTCCTGCCTTGTCGTTGGTCCCCGAAGCACGGGAACCTCCGAAGGGCTGCAAACCTACGATGGCTCCCGTAGGTTTATCGTTGATATAAAAATTCCCAGCCGAATACCTTAGTTGTTCACACATGACCGAAGCCGCCACCCTGTCGCGGGAGAACACGGCGCCTGTGAGTCCGTAAGGAGAGGTTTCATTGCAAAGCTTTACGGTTTCCTCCATCTTGTCATCGGCATAGATATAAATGGTGAGGATGGGCCCGAAGATCTCTTCCACCATGGTTTTAAACCTTGGATTGGAGGTGACGATGACGGTGGGTTCCACAAAGTACCCGCTTGTTTTATCGCCCTTACCCCCTGCAATGATCTCGGCTTCCTTGGAATTCTTTGCGTAATTGATGTAGCTCATGCAGTTGTCGAAAGACCCTTCGTCTATCACGGCATTGATGAAGTTCCCTCTGTTGGTAACGTCACCCATCGGGGCATCTGCGCATATTGTTAACAATTCTGTCCTGATCTCAGGCCATAGGGTCTCCGGGATATACATCCTCGAAACCGCCGAGCATTTCTGGCCCTGGAATTCAAAGGCGCCACGGTATGCGTTGACCGCAACATCCCTGCAACTGGCAGTCGGGTGGACAAATATGAAGTTCTTGCCTCCCGTTTCGCCTATCAGCCTCGGATATGAAATATAATGAGGCAACTGCACAGATACGTCCCTCCAGAGGGAGTTGAATGTTTCGTTTGAACCTGTGAAATGTATCCCGGCCAGGTGGGGTGAAGCTAAAACCGTCTTCCCTATAAGAGCCCCGCTCCCGGGGATAAAATTGATCACTCCCGCCGGGAGCCCTGCTTCCATGAAGATCTTCATCAGGTAATAGTTTGACAGCAATGAAGTTGTTGCGGGTTTCCAAACCGTAGTATTCCCCATCATTACAGGAGCCATGTTCAGGTTGGAGGCGATGGAAGTGAAATTGAAAGGACTCACGGTGAATACGAATCCTTCCAGGGGGCGGAATTCCATTTTATTCAGCTGGTTGAATGCCGAGCTCGGCTGCATTCCGTAAATGCGGGAGGCGAAATATGCATTGAATTTCAGGAAATCAATGGTTTCGCAAACGGCATCGATTTCGGCCTGGTAGATATTCTTGCTCTGCCCCAGCATGGTAGCGGCATTCATCACAGCCCTGTACTTCCCTCCTATCAGTTCTGCGGCTTTAAGCAATATGGATGCGCGTACGGTCCATGAAAGGTTGGACCAGACATTGTGAGCTTCAAGTGCGGCAGCTATGGCCATCCCGGCTTCCTTCTCCGTTGCCTTATGGTAGGTCGCAAGAACATGAGAATGCCTGTGAGGCATCCTCACCTCCCCCGTCTGGTTTGTCCTGACCTCCTTGCCCCCTATGATCAGGGGAATTTCAACCTGGCTTCCCATTTGTTTCTGAAGTTCGAGCTCAAGCTGATTTCGTTCACTGCTCCCTTTTTTATAGTCAAGCATTGCTTCATTCTGGGGCAGCTGGAAATTAAAGATTGCATTGTTCATAAAATCTGTATCTGGGTATTGACAATCCGAATTGCACGGTTTTGCAATTCGGCCGCAAAATTATCAATATTTTACATGATTACAAGACCCCGGGCAATGACTTTTACCGGATCTTTTGTTTCATTTCGGAGAGGATGATGTTAAACCCGTCATTAATGATCGCATCATACTTGACATGAAACGTTTCAAATGCCGCGATGATGATCTTCCCCTCCCTGGTAAGGACAGTGTTACCGCCGTTTGTCCCGCCCCGGCTCGGTTTGATGAGAGGAAACCCAAGTTCCTTTTCAATTTTCTTAAGGCTGCCCCAGGTTTTCCTGTAAGTCAGGCCCATCATTTCAACCGCGCTGATCAGCGAGCCGGTTTGATCTATGTTTTTAAGCAATTCACACTTTTTATCACCAAGCACCCCGATTTTTTCGGAAGTTTCCAGCCAGATTTTATAATTCAGGCGGAGTTTGTCTATTTTTGATTTCATTTTTCAGAAATTAAACCTGGCGGAAAATGAACTAAAAATTTTACTTTTGCTTTTGCTCTGCGAAGATATCTGAAAATACAACATTATGGTAAAAGATCATGTTGCGGAAGCCCTGGAATTGTTCAAATCGGGTTTCCATTGTTCCCAGGCCGTATTAGCTGTTTTCGCTGAAGAAAACGGTCTTCAGACCGATGCCGCGCTTAAAATTGCCTGTCCGTTCGGCGGTGGCATGGGCGGTTTCGGGAGGACCTGCGGCGCACTTACAGCTGCCATGGTGGTGGTAGGATTGAAATATGGAAATGCAAAATCCACCGATCGTGAGGCGGCAGTCCTTTGCAGGGAAAAAACCAGGGAGCTCATCGAAAAATTTGAGAAGATCCACGGATCCAGTATGTGCAACGAACTCGTCGGCTTTGACCGCAGCAACATGAAGGGGGCTGAACTGATGGAAAAGCTACCCCATTTTTATACGGTTTGTCCGAAATTCCTTGAAACTGTGATCACCTACCTTGAAGAAGAACTATTAACTATAATTTAACCTGATAACCAACTATTTGGAGGAACGCTTATGAAGCTTAGAAAAATGTGGCTCAGCATCAACGGGGCCAACCGGATGTTTATCTGCAATCCTGAAAAGGATACCTTAGCCGACGTAGTCAGGCGGATGGGACTCACCGGAACTAAAATAGGCTGCGACAAAGGTGTTTGCGGCTCATGTACCGTGATCCTGAACGGGAAACTGGTTCGTGCCTGTACTAAAAAGGTTGCCAAAATTGATGAATACAGCAGTATTCTGACCATCGAAGGGATTGGAACGCCTACCCACCTTCATCCCATCCAGGTTGCCTGGATGAATTATGGAGCCGTTCAGTGCGGCTTCTGCGTTCCGGGTTTCATCGTGTCGGCATATGCTCTTCTGCTGGAAAACAAGAACCCCACAAGGGAAGACGTGCGTGACTGGTTTCAGAAACACCGTAACGTATGCCGCTGCACAGGTTACAAACAGATCGTGGATGCGGTGATGGCTGCTGCAAAGGTAATGCGGGGCGAAGCTACCATTGAAGAAATTTCCTTTAAAAATCCTGCCGACGGCGAATACTACGGTAAAGCAGTAGTTCGCCCGACGGCCCTGGCAAAAGTATGCGGACTGGCCGACTATGGTGACGACCAGGAACTCAAGATGCCGGCCGAAACACTTAAAGTCGTCATGGTGCAGCCTAAACTTGCCCATCATGCCAAAATCCTGGATATTGATTTCAGCGAAGCCGAAAAAATGCCGGGTGTGGTGAAAGTGATCACCCATAAGGATATCCTTGCTGCCGGCGGTACGAATATCATGGCCGAAGGCCACTTCCACGAGCGCACGACCCTGATGGTTCCCAGCCGAAAAGTTCTCTGCGACGACAGGATCTTCCGTTACGGCGACGTGGTAGCCCTGGTTGTTGCTGATACCAGGGACCATGCACGCGAAGCTGCAGCGAAAGTGAAAGTGAAAATCGAAAAGCTGCCCGAATACCTGGGCTACCTGGATACCGTGATGCCCGGCGCCATGCGCATTCATGAAGACACAACGAATATCTTCTCCATGCAGCCTGTTCTGAAAGGTGCAGGGCTTGATGATGCGACAAAAGTCGCCGGAATCATAGATGATTCGGCCTTCAGCGCCTCGGGAAGCTTCTTCGCCACCCGCGAGCCTCACCTGTCTATCGAGGGAGACCCTCTCCAGGCTTATTTCGATGAAGACGGGATGCTTGCCATACAGTGCAAATCACAGGGAGTTTATTCTTCCATAGGCCGTATAGGAAGTTCAGTAGGCATCACCAGGGATAAGATCAGGATCATCATGAACCCCACAGGAGCCAGTTTCGGCTGGTCGACCAATGCAGGCGACATCTGCCTTATTGCTGCCGCAGCCATGATCATGAAAGAACCTGTTGCTCTTTCGATGACCTATGAAGAACACCAGCATTTCTCGGGTAAACGCCGTCCCTGCCATTCCAACGGGCGCGTGGCCTGCGACAAGAACGGCAAAATAACCGCAGCCGAATTCGAGTTCGGGATGGACCAGGGTGCTTACACCTTTGGAGGTGATGACGTGATCACCAAACAGGTGCGTTTTGCATTCTTCCCATACAACGTTCCCAATGTTGCCGGGCTTTCGCGAATAGCGATCACCAACCATAATTTCGGCACCGCTTACAGGAGCTACGGTTCCCCCCAGGCCTACACCATGAGTGAAGCCCTGATGGATATGCTGGCCGAAGAAGCCGGTATCGACCCCTTTGAATTCCGTTGGAGGAATATAGCCCGCCAGGGTGAAACGAACATCAACAGCCGTCCGTTCAGGCTCTACCCCATGGAGAACATGATGAAGATGCTCAAACCCCATTATGACAAGGCTGTGAAAGAGGCAAAGGAGAAGGATACTCCTGAAATCCGCCGGGGTGTAGGCCTCGCCTGGGGAGGATTCAACGTTACCGAAGGAGCCACCGACAGCGCCACCGTACATCTTGAACTCAATCCCGATAACACCATCACAAAATACGACACCTGGCAGGAACTCGGGCAGGGAGGCGATGTTGGTTCCATCATGGTGACCCTTGAAGCCCTGAAGCCGCTTGGGATCACTCCCGAACAGATCAGGCTGGTGCAGAGTGATACCAAGATATGCCCCGACAGCGGGATGTCGGCCGGCAGCCGTTCCCATTACATGAACGGGCATGCTACCATCAAGGCCGCCGAAAAGTTGATGAAGGCTATGCAGAATGCCGACGGAACATTCAGGACTTACGACGAGATGGTGAAAGAAGGCATACCCACCAGGCATGAGGGTAAATATATGACCATAGTCACCGAAGGCCTCAGCCGCCTCGACCCCAATACGGGCATTGGCGATCCCACCCCTGCATTCACTTACGCCCTGAATATGGCCGAGGTTGCCGTGGATACCAAAACAGGGAAGACTACGGTCACCCGCTTCGTCTGCGTTTCGGACGTGGGAAAAATCGGCAATATCGATGCCGTCAACGGACAGGCTTACGGCGGCATCTCCCACAGCATAGGGTTTGCGCTGTCGGAAGACTATGAGGATGTTAAAAAACACACCAACATCGCTACCAGCGGGGTGCCTTACATCAAGGACATCCCCGACGACATCATCCTTCTTTACCATGAAAGCCATGATACCACGGGACCTTTCGGATCATCAGGCGCTTCGGAAGCATTCCAGGCTTCGGGACATGTGGCAGTGCTGAACGCCATATATAACGCATGTGGCGTGAGGGTGTTCGAAATGCCGGCAACCAAAGAAAAAGTCAAGAAAGGGCTGGATATCCTTGCTTCCGGGGGTAAGATCGCTCCTCCTAAAAAGTATTTCCTTGGTTCCGACCTGTACGATGAACTTGAAAACATCAAAGCCAACCCGGTGCCTTACGGTGGCATAGATTTCTTCGAACCTATGGGCGGCGCGGGAGAACGATTCTTCTAAGCTCCCTTTATGGCCTATAATGACCTGGTTGCCGACTGTCTTCAGAATGAACCTGCCTTTTGTACGGCAAAGTGCCCGTTCAATCTTGATGTGAGGGATTTCATAGGGAAGCTTCAGCAGGGCAGGTTTAACATAGCGTATAAGTCATACAGGCAGGCAGTAGGGTTTCCCGGCATAGTGATCGCACTTTGCGGGGAACCCTGCAGCCGTGTATGCATATTGAAGGACAAAGGAGGTTCGGCTTCACTGAAACTGCTGGAGAAGGCTTCACAGGACTATGCCCGGGATACCGCCCCCGACCAGTATAATATGCCGGCCAAAGACAAGCGGATCGCTATAATTGGCGGGGGTATCAGCGGACTCGCATGCGCCCTGAGGCTGCTTACTAAAAAATACCAGCTCACTGTATTTGAAAAGTCGGGGCGCATTGGCGGGCACTTGCACGAGCTGTTATCTCCTGAAATTTTCATGGATGACATCCGCAGTCAATTTATACATGAGAAATACACCCTGAACCTGGATACCGAAATTGTTTCACTGGAGAGTTTGGATTTTGATGCAATTTATATTGCTACGGGCAAAGGAGGAAATGATTTCGGGCTTTCGCTTTCTGCGGATGTAGCCTTTGCCAGTACAAAAGACGGGGTTTTCCTTGGCGGTTCGCTAAGCGGTTCCGATACCATGCATGCCATAGCCGACGGACTGAATGCCTCGAATGCGATCGAGACCTGGCTGAAGACAGGTAAGATGAACCATACTGTGCCGGCCGGGGGTACCAGGCTGATGCCCGAAGCCGTAAGGCCGGGTGAATCGCCGGCAATTCTTCCGTACAATGGTGTTTCATACACCAAAGCCGAGGCGGTTGATGAAGCAAAGCGCTGCCTTAAATGCTCCTGCGATGCCTGCGTACGCTATTCACCCCTGATGGGATATTTTCAGAAATTCCCGAAACGTATCACTGAAGAGGTGCAGGTGACCATACAGCCAAGCTCGCTTGACGGTAATGCCACACTGGCGACCAGGTTGATTTCCACCTGCGACCATTGCGGTTTATGCAAGGAGGTTTGTCCGAAAGTCATAGATACCGGTGATTTCCTGCTGCAAAGCCATAAAGCCATGCGCGAAAAAGGCGCCATGCCCTGGGCATTTCATGAATTCTTTTTGAGGGATATGGATTTTTCCAATACCGAAGCCGCCTTGGTTAAACCGCCCCCGGGGATTATTACAAGCTCTTACGCGTTTTTCCCGGGTTGCCAGCTCGGGGCTTCTGACCCGGAATATGTGACCCAAAGCTACCGTTTCCTGCTGAAGCACTTCCCAGGCACTGCCCTTATGCTGAACTGCTGCGGGGCCCCGGCTGAATGGGCCGGTGATGAGCCTTTACACTCCCGCGTCATTGATAACATACGGGATGACTGGGACAAGCTCGGGCAGCCGGTGATGATCCTTGCCTGTGCCAGCTGCAAACTGATGTTCCGGAAACACCTTCCGGAGATTAAAGCTGAATTCCTATACCAGCTTATGGCCGATAAAGGGCTGCAGCTAGCAAAGCGGTTTACTGAGACCACGGCTTCGGTGTTTGATCCCTGCGCCAGCCGTCACGAAATTCAGGTGCAGCAATCCGTCCGCAAACTTGCGCTGGATGCGGGGTTTACACTTGAACCCCTGCCTCTGGAAGGGAATCTTGCAGGCTGCTGCAGTTACGGTGGGCAAACCGCGATAGCCCATCCTCCATACGCAGCCTATTCTGTCAAACAAAAGACAGCCCAGAACGATCATCCGTATATTACCTATTGTTCGAATTGCAGGGATATCTTTGCAGCTGCGGGGAAACCTTCCTGGCATATCCTTGACATTCTGTTTGGCCTGGGAAGCGAAACACGCCGGCAGCCGGGCATTTCGGAGAGAAGGAACAACCGGCTGAAGCTCAAAAAGAAACTGCTGAACGAATTCTGGAATGAAAACGCAATCATGGAAAATCCCATCGACAAACTCTTTGTTTCCGCTGAACTCAGGGAGAAACTGAACAAAGAATGGATGCTCGAACAGGACATCCTTATTGTGATAGGGAATTGCGAACAGAGCGGGGAAAAGCTGTTCGATCCTGAAGCGGGAACTTTCTCGGGTCATATGAATGTCGGGAATATGACTTACTGGGTGGAATACCGTCTTACGCAGGACAAGGTATTTGAACTTGTCAATGCCTATTGCCACAGGATGAAAATTGAGGAGGTGTAATATGGCCAATAAGAAGAGACTTCTCTGCTTTAAATGCAATAAGGAACTGGAGCTGAAAAAGACCGATTTTTCCTACCTCGGGCATACATTTTTCACCGAAGTCCCGGCCTGCCCCCGATGCGGACAGGTGTATATCTCGGAAGAGCTGGTAAAAGGACGCATTTCGGAAGTGGAGATGCAACTCGAGGATAAATAACATGGACGGCGCCAGCATTCAATACAGGAATCGGGAATACAGTTCTAAAGCAAATAGCGTGGAGAGCTCCAAAATCCTTAGCAGTACCTGGAGCATATGCCCGGTATGCATGAAACGGCTTCCCGCCCTAAGGGTGCAGAACGGAAGCCAGATTTTCCTGGAGAAAACATGTAAAGAACACGGCAGCTTCAGTACTGTAATCTGGAGGGGACTCTATGATTTCAATGATTGGATAAGGTCTGCGGATGAGGGAGAGGGTGAAATCACAGCCTGTCCCGATGCCTGCGGATTATGCAACGACCATCTGCAGAAGACCTGCTGCACTTTGCTTAATATCACAAACCGCTGCGACCTTGGTTGCAGGTTTTGCTTTGCCTCAAGCGGAAGCGCAAGCACAGATCCCAGCCTGGATGAGATCAGGAAAACGATCTTCAGCCTGGTCGAAAAAGATAAAACGCTTTTACAGCTCAGCGGGGGTGAACCCACGATGAGGGATGACCTGCCAGATATCATCAGGATTGCCAGGGAGGCCGGGGTAAAATATGTGCAGCTTAACACCAACGGCATTCGCCTGGGTGAAGATAAAAACTACGCAAGAGAACTTGCAGCTGCAGGACTTTCATTCGTCTTTATGCAGTTTGACGGTACCGACGACAGGATTTACACGAAACTCAGGGGCAAGGCCCTGCTGAATATCAAACAGAGAGCCATTGACAACTGCGCCCTTAGCAATATAGGCATCACCCTCGCCCCCACCCTGGTGAGGGATGTCAACACGCACGATATAGGCGGGATCATCCGTTTTGCCCTTGCACGTGCACCGGCAGTGCGGGGAGTACATTTTCAACCGGCCACGTTTAACGGCCGGGTACCGGGAATACCAGGAAATCATGACCGTATAACCCTGGATGAACTGGTATCGGAGATCTGCCATCAAAGCAATGGATTGATCAGGTCGGACGACCTTCTTCCTTCAGCTTGCGACCACCCGCTTTGCGGATTTCACGGGGACTTTATCGCCTCAGGGGATAAGCTCATCCCCCTGCTTAAACGCGGTGAAACCGAAAAGAATTGCTGTTGCGGCACTTCCGCAGCTGAAAAAAACAGGGAGTTCATCGCAAGACGCTGGCAGAGGCCTGCAGTGTATGAAACCACCGGGGCTGCCGGCAATGTCGACATACGCGACATGAGCGTTTTCCTTGAACGTGTGAAATCCCATGGCTTCACCCTCACTTCCATGGCTTTCCAGGACGCGGGGAACATGGATTTTTCACGTCTCCGCCATTGCAGCTTTCATGTGTACGAGGATGGGAAATTCATCCCTTTCTGCTCCTATTATCTTACAGGATGGAAGCAATGAACAAGCCGTCCCCCATGATTAATCATCCCGGAGGTTTTATCATAACCGACAGGGCCATCGGATTATGTGATTTCAGGCCCGGAGCGAAGATTCTCGATCTTGGCTGCGGATCAGGGGCAACGGTCGGATACCTGCGAAAAGATCATGCCCTCGATGCCTTCGGTATAGACCCGGACTCCTCCTCAATTCCCAAACAACACAACTTCTTCATGGCTAATGCGGACTGTATTCCTTTTCCCCCGGCTTCAATGGACGGAGTATTGATGGAATGCAGCTTTTCGATGATGGAGAATCAGCAGGCTGTTTTACAGGAATGTTTCCGGGTGCTGAAGCCGGGCAGGAAGCTGGTCGTTTCAGACATGTATGCCCGGGGCGAGCCCGCCCGTCTTGACGGCTGCCTGGGGCGGATCGACACAAAAGAAGAAATCATTGCCATGGTTGAGTGCAATGGTTTCATCCCGGGGCATTTCGAGGATTTCTCCCGTGAACTTCAGGGTTTCTGGGGACAGATGATTTTCGAGAAGGGATCCGGATCTTTTTATGGTGAGCTTGGTGCCAGCCCTGAATTGATGAAAAGGATTCGATGCGGCTACTATCTTTTGGTCGCTGTAAAAAAAGAGGCATAATATGATCTCCCCTGTACATACATGGGTTGCCGAACGCACTGGTCTCAGGGATGATCTCAATGAGCAAACACTTAAACATTGGCAGGCTGAAAAGCTGAAAACCCTGCTCCTCTATGTTAAAAATACCAGCAGGTTTTACAGTAAAAGAGTGCATGAAGATTGCCCCCTGGAAGACCTTCCTTTTACCTTTCCCTCCGATATAGTGGAAGACCCCTATGCATTCCTGGCGATCCCCCAAAACCATGTTGCAAGGGTGACTACCCTGGCTAATTCCGGTACGACACGGCAGAGAAAACGTATTTTCTTTTCCAAAGCCGATCTCGAAAGAACCATTGCTTTCTTTGCTGCCGGCATGAGTACCATGGTTAGCAATGGAGAATCTGCACAGATCCTGGTATCGAACAGGACCGAAAACAGTCTGGGAAGCCTGCTGCAGGAGAGCCTCTTTCGGATCGGAGTCAAAGCGGAGATCCCCGGTGTGCTCAGATCAGCTGAATTTGCAATTGAAAAGGCAAGGTCTGCCGATTGCCTGGTGGGCATGCCTTCCGAATTACTGTATATGTGCCGCACAGCCCCGGAACTGCGCCCGAAAAGCGTTCTTCTCGCCGCAGACTACATTCCTCAATCGGTAATTGACGGTATTAAAGAAACCTGGAAATGCGAAGTCTTCTCTCATTACGGGCATACTGAATTCGGCTATGGCTGCGCCGTTGATTGCAGTCAGCATAAGGGTTACCATTTACGGTATGCCGACCTGGTTTTTGAGATCATCAACACCGAAACAGGCAAACCTGCCGAAGACGGTGAGAGGGGAGAGCTTGTCATCACCACCCTCTCAAATGAAGCCATGCCTCTAATCCGTTACCGCACAGGACATATTTCCGGCTTTATTCGTGAGCCCTGTGCCTGCGGGAGTTTGCTCCCCCGGCTGGGAACCGTCGAGGGGCATTTCGAAAATAATATCCTTACAGTAAGCGGCAGCAGCCTGAGCATACACCAGCTGGATGAACTGATTTTCGCCCTGCCTTATGTACACGGTTTTGACGCATCACTCAGGTTTGAACACGAAAGACCAATATTATCTCTTTCCATCGATGCAACTGAAAGGCTCCATCATGACACCCTGGCTTCAATGTTACCCCCGGGAACCAGGCTCGAAGTAAAGTACGGCAAGGCCGATCCGTTTTCGCAGAGGGGCAAAAGGCGGATTCAGTTCCCTGGTCCCTGAACAATGCAGGACTAACCCTCTCCCTCATCCGCAGTCAATAATAAGAAACATCACAGGGAATAAGCTGCCGAAAACGAATATTTATCGGCAATAGGTAAGCCGACTAATTAAAAAATTCGTAAACTGCGTGATGAATTGCTGAAACATAAACCTGAAATATCATGAAAAAATACATTTCCACCTTATTATCGATGAAAGCCGCCGTGAAAATAAGCAGCCTGTTGTTGTGCATAGGTTGTTTTTCATCCGGCAATAAATCATATTCTCAGCCGGCTGAAGACCCTTTTGCCAATGGCAGCAAAGAAAGGAACATGATGGTTGTGATCAGCGACATTCATCTTGGCGCCGACCTCGCCTATGCCGAGATCAACAAAAACCTGAAACCACTCGAGAATCTGCTCGGCAGGATCAGGCTGTCGCAAAATGTAAAAGAACTTGTTATTGCCGGAGATTTGCTCGACGAATGGTTTGTACCGGCTACAACCGATACATATATGGGTAAGGACCAGGCTGATTTTGTAAGGCGTATTGCAACAGCGAACAAAGGTGTGATCGACGCCCTGAACCGTATTATCCGTGACGGGAAAATTTTGGTTACCTATGTCCCCGGGAATCATGATCTGACCATAACAGCCGAAAATGTGGAAAGTATCCTGCCGGGGATCAAACAGGCCAGGGATAAAGAGCTGGGCCTGGGAACATATACCCCTGCCAGCCATCCTGAAGTGGCTATTGAGCACGGGCATCGGTACAATTTCTTTTGTGCACCCGACCCGATCTCAAACCAGGATGTTGCGCCCGGGACTATCATGCCCCCGGGTTACTTTTTCACAAGGATAGCTGCCCTTCATGTTGTGCAGAATTGCCGTACCCCTCAGGATTCCATATCGCTTGTTACGAAAAATAATTCAGGCGACAAAAGCCAGGCCCTGTTGTTCGGGTATTGGAAAATCTGGAAAGCGACATTGAGCCTGTTCAGGATAAAAAACAGGTTTGATGAAAAAATAATCGTGACGAAGGTGAATGGATTTACACAAACATACTCAGTAAATGACCTTCTGCCTTACCAGGTTTCGGCCGGTGGTTTGATCGATGTGAAGCTTTATAAAGGGATACAGGATTCGTGGGACCAACGGCAAAAACTCAACCATGTGGCTGTGAATATTCCCGTTGCACAGGCCATGAGATATGTTGCAGATGCTTCTGAAACGGATAAGCAGGCAGTGATGCAATATTTTATGAACCCGGCCTCGGATAAGAGAATCGTAGTTTTCGGGCACACCCACGATGCGAAGATCATCGCCTCGGATAACTATAAAGGGCAAAAATCAATCTATGCGAATTCGGGAACATGGATTGACCATAATCCAAAGCTGACTACCATGAATTTTGTGGTCATTACCTTCCAGGATGTGGCTGTATCTTCTCAAACCCGGGTGAAACTTTACAATTTCGAAGGCGAAGTTGTAAAGAAAATGGCCGAAGATTCGTTACGATACTGAAGTAAAACTCAAGCCAGATCATAAGTGTGAAAAAGTTTGTAAAGCTATCCTGGTAAGCTGCACCCTGTAAAGGCTTAAACTAATATATCATGCAAAAAGAAGACATTACCATCATCCGGATGACTTTTGTCAATGCTTTTCTCGTAAAAGTAAAAGAAGGGTTTGTTATAGTTGATACCGGTTTGCCAATGTTCTGGGAAAAACTGGAAAATGAGATGATGGCAGCTGGTTGTTTACCGGATAAGCTGAAACTTGTCGTGCTTACCCACGGGGATTTTGACCATGCCGGAAACTGTGCAAAGCTGCAGCAGGAATACAAGGCCAGGATAGCCATCCATAAAGAGGATTCGGGGATGGTGGAACAGGGAGTTTTTCTGAAGCGTAAAATGAGGACTTTGACGGCCAGGATTTTTTCGCTCATAAGAAAGTTGAAGAAAAGGAAATTTTCACTGGAGAAATTCAAACCGGACATTTTCCTGAACGACGGCCAGGATCTGGGTGAATATGGATTCGATGCTACAGTTCTGCATATTCCTGGCCATACCCCGGGATCGATCGGCGTACTTACCGATGACGGGACCTTGTTCGCGGGAGATACCTTCACCAACAGGCGGAAGCCCGACATTGCAACCTATATCGAAAACCAGGAACAATTGAATAAGAGTCTTGATCGTTTGAAGAAGATGAACATCAAAACGGTCTACCCGGGGCATGGAGAGCCATTTGAAATGTCATCCTTTTCCGGCCAGCTTTGATGAACAACAGCATCATGTTTTTACTGAAGACAGATGACAACCGGGGATAACACGAACCAATCTTCCGGTCTCAGGATCATGTTTCGTTCCTTCAGGTACAGGAATTATCGTCTATTCTTTGGAGGGCAAAGCATCTCGCTGATAGGAACCTGGATCCAGCGGATTGCCACGCCCTGGCTGGTTTACAGCCTTACAGGTTCTGTATTATTGCTGGGAGTTGTTGGATTTGCCTCTCAGATCCCTACGTTCCTGTTATCTCCTTTTGCCGGGGTGCTGACTGACCGCTGGAACCGCTATCATATTTTAATTGCCACACAGGTGGCAGCCATGGTCCAGGCTTTTATCCTGGCTTTCCTGTATCTGAGCGGGACCATCGAGGTCTGGCATATCATTCTACTAAGCGCTTTCCTGGGCTGTGTCAATGCATTTGACGTCCCTGCCCGGCAGTCACTCGTAATTGAAATGGTGGATAAACGTGAGGACCTGGCGAATGCCATTGCCCTGAATTCCTCAATGGTGAATGGTGCCAGGTTGATTGGACCCTCCATAGCCGGGATGCTGATTGCGTTTACAGGTGAAGGCATTTGTTTTGTTCTGAATGGACTGAGCTATATTTTTGTGATTGCTTCCCTGTTGTACATGAAAATTACTCCAAGAAAAAGGACCGGCAAAAACCTCGGTGTATTAAAAGAACTTAAGGATGGTTTTGATTATGTGGCCGGATTCATGCCGATAAAATATACCATTCTCCTGCTCGGCCTGGTCAGTTTAATGGGAATGCCCTATGCTGTACTCATGCCTGTTTTTGCCAGGGAGATACTTCACGGGGGCCCCCATACTTTTGGTTTTCTGATGGGTGCTTCGGGGTTGGGGGCATTGAGCGGAGCCCTTTACCTTGCATCCAGGAAAAACGTTCTGGGGCTGACCAGGATCATACCTCTTTCTGCAATAGTATTCGGACTGGGTCTCGTCGCGTTTTCCCTGTCCCGGTTTTTTGTGCTTTCTTTAGGGCTGATGGTCGTTGCCGGGCTTGGGATGATGCTGCAGATGGCCTCAAGCAATACTATTATACAAACCCTGGTAGACGATGACAAACGGGGCCGGGTCATGAGTTTTTATACGATGGCATTCATGGGGACCACGCCGTTTGGCAGTTTTCTGGCAGGCTGGCTGGCAAAGACCATGGGTGCACCGAATACTGTACTTATAGGTGGGGTTTCCTGCATCCTCGGCGCATTGCTATTTCTGCACAAGTTACCTGAACTAAAAAAAATCATCCATCCCATTTATGCCAGGTTAGGGATTCATGGATCTTGAGCCCGCCTGGTTTTAACTCCCCGTCATCAGCTTGTATTTAGCAAACTTGCTCTGGAACTGGCATTGGGCATCGGTAAGATTGTCCTTCGCCTGCTGAAGAACGGCCTGGGCTTCAAGAAGATCAGATATCCCTATGATCCCTGCCTTGTAGTTGTCCTGGCTGATGCGGAGGTTCTCAACAGCCTGCTCCACCGATACCTGCGAAACACCTATCTCATAGCGGGTCTCCTCTACTTCATTGGCTGCCTGCCTGATCTGCAGCACAAGCAGTTCGGTATTGTCCTGGAGCGAGCTTTCGGCCTGCTCGACTTCGATCTGCTGCTTTTTTATCTTGTGGCTGCCTTCCCACCAGTCGGTGATGGGTACACTCAGGCTTACCATGCCCAGTGCATTATTGGTGGTCTTGTTCATGATGTCGTAAGTGAAACCTGCGCCAACCAGTGCGAGCTGGGGCATGTATTCACCGGCTGCCAGCTTCTTCTGCACATGCTTTACTTCCACTGCCTTGTTAAGCAAATGGTATTCGCTGCGGTTCTTTACCAGCTGCTCGGGATCCTGGAACACCAGCGCTGCCGATTGTGCATCCTGAGGGGCTTTGAACAGCAGGGAACTGTCGTATGTGAGCCCGATATGCTGGCATAAGGCCCTTTTCGTGAGGTTGACCCCGTTCTTCAGTTTCAGCATATTGGTCTTCAGCTCGTTCTGTTTCAGCTGGACTTTCAGAACATCGTTCTTCTGGGCCAGCCCAGCATTGCTGAAATTGTTCACATCGCGGTAAAGTGAGTCAAGCATTTGCTGATAACTGAGTATGGTTTTCTCTTTTTCGCTGAGCGACTGAAGGGTCCAGAACAACTCCTCGGTTCTTCCCAGTACTTCATCCCGGGTCATTTCTTTCTGATAGGCACTTACGTCCTCTCCCAGCCTTGCAAGCTTGTACCCCCTCCTGATCCTTCCACCGGCATAAACCGGAAGTGCCACGGTAACGGCTGCGGTGTTCATATAATCGAGCAGCCCTATCGAAAGCGCGGGGAAATAAGCAAATTGTGTGGGGTTTATGAGCTGGGCCGGATTTTTACCGTCCCATACCGGCAGGTTCATCTGGGGTGTCTGCAGCTTCAGCAGGTAATCGGCCGAACGCAGTGAAAAGGCTGCAACACTCACTTTGGGAAAAAAGTTGGTGAAGACTTCCTGTTTTTGCTGCTGGGATGCGCGAACCTGCAATTCCGACTCCTTGATCTTGTGATTATTCTGAAGGGCAAGCTGCCTGCAAGAATCCAGGCTTATGAACCGGGAGCCGGGAGCCGGGAACCGTGAACCGTGAACCGTGAACGGTGGCTGGGTGCCGGGCTCCTGGTCCTGAGCGCGGGCCTGGGCTTGTATTTGGTTTGTGCCTGCCAAAACGGGAAATGTCATCAGCAAACAAATGAGGATCATTTTTACACTCCCCGGCAGGTTCCAGAATGCCAGCTTCTTCTCTTTATCGCTGTACGAAACCGAATAAAGCACCGGCAGTATGTAAAGCGTCAGCACCATCGAAAACAGCAGTCCGAAACAGATCACGGTTCCCATGGGTCCCCACAAAGGTGAACGGCTGATGATCATGGGTACCACCCCTACCCCCGCTGCTGCAGAGGTCAGGAAGATGGGCCGCATCCTTCGCTTGCCGGCTGCAATGGCAGCTTCCTTTATGCTCATTCCCTGCTTTTCATGCAGTTCACGGGCATAATCGATGAGAATGATCCCGTTCCTTACCACCATTCCGCATAAACTGGTGATGCCGATGAAGGCGGTGACGCTGAACGGGTAGCGCATGATCAGAATCCCGATCGCAGCCCCAGGCAGGGTCAGCAGCATGCCGCTCATGATGAGGAGTGCTAGCTTTGCCTTCCTGAACTGTATGAGCAATATGAAGAAAATAAGAAGTATGCTCACACCGAGCGCTATCCCCATGGGGATAAAGACTTCCTGCATGGCTTCATAATCCCCTCCCCAGTTTATATAAGTGCCTTCGGGCAAGGGCATCTTGTCGATCTGCGGCTTGATGATGTCAAGTATCGAGGCTGCTACCGCCTTGGGTGCATTATCGACCATGATGGTGAGCGTGGGTACCCCGTTTCGCCTCACTATCGTTCCCTCACTCCATGAAGGCGTGAAATTCGCCATGGAACGAAGCGGAATGGCCGAAAAACTCATGGGAGAAGTGATATACTGGTCCTCAAGTGTTTTTATATTTTGAACGGATGACTGATCCTGTTTAAGCACAACATCCACCGGGTAATCGCCCTCCCATATGGTGGTCAGGGGTACTCCGTCAAGCCCTATCATCACAGAGGTAGCCACCAGGCTTTTGTAATACCCCATGCGGTTGGCCTGGTCCCGGTCGAGGTTCACATTGATGTTCTGCTGGGGCTGGTCCCAGTCGGTGCGCACCCATGCAAGTCCCTTGGTTTTAGCAAGTATACACATTACTTTTTTCTCGGTACTGCGGATGTCTTTCACCGAATCTGAAGAGATCCTCACTTCGATGGAAGCCTTGTTAAGCTGCATGGCGAGTATCTTCCATTTCACATGGGCGTTGATGAAATTATCGGAATACTTCGGACTGTATTCGTTCACAATGGCCCTCGTGGCCTCGTCCGATTTGGTGTTGATTAGCAGCTGTCCGTAGTTCGAAGCCGGCATCTGGGGCGCATAAACGGTATGAAACCTGGGTGAACTGGTGCCGATGAATGTTGTGACATTGGTCACCCTCTTATCTTTAAGCAGTATGGATTCCAGGCTGTCGACCACTTTCTCAGTTACTTTCAAAGACGAACCGGTGGGAAGATATACCTCAACGGCAAACTGGTTGCGCTCCATTTCGGGGAATAATTGCTGGTCGGTAAGCTTGAAAAGCCCGAACGAAAGCAGTACCGAAGCTATCCCTATGGCTATGACCAGCCTGGGATGCCTGAAAGCCTTGTCGATCGATTTATCGAACCATGCCTGGAGTATATCGAGGAAGGACTTCCTGCCCGGTTTTTTCGGGTTCCTCAGTCCTTTCTTGATGAATACAAAATTAAGGTAAGGCACTAAAAACAAGGCCACAAGTATGGAAACACTGAGCGCTATGGTCACCACCCAGGGTATGGTCTGCATGAATTCACCGGCTGTACCGGGGACCATGAATCCAAGAGGGATGTAGGCCGCTAAAATGGCGAGAGTCGCAACAATGATAGGCGCTACTAGCTCCCTCGCACTTTTTATGGCTGCATGCCAGGGCGAAAACCCCTGGTCTATCATGGTTACATGGTTGTCGATGACGACTATCGAATTGTCGACTATCATCCCAAGCACCAGTATCAGCGAAGCCAGTGAAACAGTATGAAGTTCTATGCCTTTGAAATAAAGTATCGCAAGTGTGATCATCACCGATATGGGTACGGTGATCCCGGCAACCGAAGCCACGCGGAGCGGGAGAAGGATCAGGGTTACAAGTATCACAGCAACTATGGCGATCAGGAATTCACGAAGGAAATCGTTTACCGAATCGCTCACGTATTTAGGTAGTTCAGAGATCTTGGCCGTTTCAATGCCGGCTGGGAGGTTCTTTTTAAAATGATCCAGCACCTTGTCCACGTCCTTGCCGTATTCCACTATATTGTTGCCCGGTTGCATCTCCAGCGATAGCAGTATGGTTTTTTTTCCGTTCTGGCGGATGAAATTGTCGGGTTTGTCATACTTCCGTTCTATGGTGGCGATGTTCTTAAGCCTCACCACGTTTCCACTGGGGTCTGAGTAAACGATCTGCTCGGCCAGGTCCTTTTCCGATTCAAAATTCGGCGGGAAATGAACCGGCATCACGCTGCGGCCGTCATCCAGCTTGCCCGCATAGCTCACCATCCCGTTGGCCTGGTAGGAGCCCAGCAGGGTCAGCGATTTGATGTTGTATTCGTTTAGCAGTTCGGGTTTTACATTCACAAAGATCTTTTCCTTTTGCAGTCCGAAATGCTTGATCTTGGAGGTTGCCGGTATCTTGCGGACTTCAGATTCCAGCTTTTTCAGCTGCTCTTCAAGTTCTTTATAACTTTTGGTATCAGAGGATAAGGTGATGAGAAGCGCCGAAGTATCCCCGAAATCTGAATTGGCGATCAATGCGGCCACCCCCGCAGGGAGTGTCATTTTAAGCTCGGCGAGCCCGTGCTTCAGTTTCGACCAGAACTGGTCGGCATTCTTTACATCGTCGTTCAGTTCAACGAAAATATACATGATACCCTCGCGGGAATAGGAATAGGTCTTGGCCTTTTTCACTTCCTGGTAGCTGAAAAGATAATTCTCGACCACCGTAGTCAGCTGTTTTTCCACTTCCGTGGATGTGGCCCCGGGATAAACTCCCACGATGACTCCCTGCCTTATGGTAAAGACGGGGAATTCGTTGCGCGGCATTTTAAAAAGCGCTATTACGCCAACGATGATGATGGCGGTGGCAATGATCACAACAATGTTGTTGTTGCGCATTGCCTTTTCTATAAGATTGAATCTCTTGCTTTCCATATCAGAAGGAAATTAAACTGTTATCACTAAGTTTTTCTTTACCTTCATTCACTATCACCTGTCCTGCAGCCAGGCCCGACAATACTTCCAGCCCGGAATCAAGGTAACGGCCGGGTTTGATGATCTGCTTTCTTGCCCGTTTTGCTGCAGTATCCACCACGAAAACATACACATTGTTCTCATTGTCCTTCGAAACGCTCTGGTTAGGGACCATGATCACTTCCTTTTCCATGCTGGCCTCCATTTTTACATCGCAGACCATGCCTGGTTTAATTTCCAGCCCGGGGTTCTGCACAAGGATCTTCGCTTCGTAGGTTCGGGATATCCTGTCGGCAACAGGGCTGATATTGGCAACTTCCCCTTTGAATTCCCTGTCATTCAGGGCAGAGACGATGAAGCTTGCTCTCATTCCCTTTACGATCCTGGCCACTTCGTTCTCGGGAACGGATATTTTCACATACACCTGCCTTATATCGACCAGCTCAAGGGGAGCCGAAGTAATGGTGATTGCCGACATGCCCGGCTCAATGTTGCGGCGGCCCACCATCCCGTTTACGGGTGCATACAGCTTGCATTTGTCAAGGTTGTTCTTTGCCAGTTCGAGTGAGGACTTTGCCTGTTCCAGGTTGGATTCCATTTCCACCCATTTGATCTCGGGCAGGCTTCCCTGTTCGTGAACCTTTTTTAGCCGTTCATAGGCATCGGTCGCCTGCCGGTACTTCGAAAGCGTAATATCGTACATGCTTTTTGCATCCGTTTCATCAATAGTCGCAAGCAACTGTCCTTTCACAACCACGTCCCCGGCTTCAACCAGTACTTTTTCAACAGTCCCGGTGGACTGGAATGTAAGAGGTATGCTCTGAAAAGCCTCAACGGTCCCGCTGTACCTTAATGCCGCAATTACAGTTTCTTGTTTCACAGCTACCGTTGTAACAGGGATCTGTTTTACTTCCAGTTTTATATCCTCGCTTTGTTTTGGATTGCAGGCGACGAGCATACATAATGCCATTGCCGAAATGATCATTTTTTTCATATTGCTTTGTTTTTCATTTTTGATACTTTACTTAATGGCATGGACCCCGGAGCAAAGCCCAGGAAAAGTCCATACGCCGGGTCCCCCGGGATAAGGCAGGTTAAAATACTGAACGATTGGTATGTAACATACTGAACGAATGGTATGTATTCTCATAAAATTTTTTACTGTTTGAGCAGGTAATACAATTGGTTGAGCTGGTCTTTCATGGACTTAATGGCCGATTCCACCGAATTGGTCCTTACCAGGTCGCCTGCCAGTCCTATACTTAGCGAAAAATACTGAAGGGCAACAACCCTTATATTGATATCCTTGCGGATTTCACCCAGTCTGATAGCATTCGTGATTATGATTTCCACACTTTTTACGGCATCATCAACAACACGGGATTTATTTTCTGTAAATCCTTCATAATGCCTGAAACAATCGGCGATCAGCGAAAGGTAATTAACCAGGATGACCTCCTCCCCTTTCCCGAAAATCGCTTTCAGTATCTTATGGGTATGTTCTATGCACAGGCGGGTATACTCCTCAAGGGTAGTGTTCTCCTCGTCCACGATGATGCTGGTGACCGGGAAATGCTTGTCGATCACAGCCCTGAAAAGCTCTTCCTTGTTTTTGAAATGGTGGTAGAGGGCGCCTTTGGTAAAACCGATAGCCTCGCTGATCATGCTGATGGATACGGCTTCATAACTGTGGTTCAGGAACAGCCTGTATGCTTCGTCGATAATAAAATCCCTTGTATCTTTCATAATAAAAATACTGAACGATCGGTATGCAAAAGTACAACTTAATTTAACACTTTAACAAAAAAATTAAATATATTTGTTTATTGTTTGTACGATCACGCAACTTAAGAGGGTGATATGAGAAAGACAATACTGTTAATCATGTTTGCTATTGCCTTAAGCAACGTTTACGCCCAGCAAACGACTTACAAATTCGGGGTAAAGGGCGGCATCAATTACATCCACCTCGAAAACTACGGGAAAGGGTATTACTCTGACTTTGATCCCAAGCTTGGCTGGAGTTGCGGCGGTTTGTTCCAATACACCAGGGGGGGCTTTTTAAATTACTCGATTGCTCCGGAAATTTTGTTTACGCAATCGGTAACGAATGTCGATCTTCTTTACATCACAGATTGCCTTACAACCATACAGTCTATAGATATACCCGTGAGCTTTAAGCTGGGCCTTCAGCTAAGCAAGATCTTCAGGCCCTACATCCTGGGAAATGTCTACGGATCCTATATCATCAAAGAGTACGGGAATTTTTTCAGTACGCTTGATGAAGACCATTCCCAGCCTTCGAACCATTTAAATAAACTTTATTTCGGGATCAGTGCGGGCATGGGTTTTGACCTCTGGAAATTCGAGCTGGAGGGAAGGTACCGCTGGAACCTGGTCAGGATCAATTCCGATGACTACACGGCCCTGAAACAGATGGGGCTGGAACTTTCATGTGCAATTCTTTTTTAAATCAGAATCAAAAAAACTGAGCTGTTAATGAAAAAGCTATTATTGTACTTCCTTCTGCTTTTCACCCTGACCACCTGCAAGAAGGCGCCCCTCGAAGATTTCCTTTTCCTGGTAAGGGTTGACAATGTGGAGGTGATCGACAAATACACCCTGGCAGCCAGGCTTAAGCAAAACCCCAATTCCACTCTCTATAAGGCTTTGCCGAACAAGAAAATAAAGATCGTTTCAATAGTATACAATACCATAGACCCCAAGGGTCAACCCATACTTGCCTCGGGTGCAATATTTTATCCCTCGGCCGATATTGATTATGAGAGACTGGGGACTATTTTAGCCCTTCATTATACCTACGGGGCGAATTACGAGGTGCCTTCCCAGAAAATGGGAGTGACCGAAGGCCTGTTCTCCCTGTTCGGTTACGTCGTTGTGGCCCCCGATTATATAGGTTATGGTGCATCCAAAGATAAAACGCATCCTTATTATGATGTGGGAAGCACAGGCCAGGTGGCCGCCGATATGCTTTTAGCCGCAAAAGAATATTTTGCTTCGATCAGCAGGAAAGTCGCTCATAAAGTTACCGTAATGGGATATTCCCAGGGTGGCCAGGCCTCGCTTGCCTTTCTCAAATTTGTCGAAACCACGCCCTTATACCAGGATGCATTCGTCATAGACCAGGTGTTTGCCGGAGGGGGCGCTTATGACCTGATCAAATCGTACGATACATTCGTAGCCAAGGATTACAGCAGCCAGCCCGTCACCATTCCACTGCTGGTGCTGGGAATGGATTATGGCGACAGCCTCGACCTGGATTTGAGCCAGATGTTTGCCCAACCCCTTCTTTCCAAATACGATGACTGGATTCTTTCAAAAAAGTATACTACCGATGAGGTTACCGCCATGATGAAGGAAACAAAACTTACGAAGATCATGGCGCCCCAGGCATTTGACACGAATAACCTGAACACGAAAAAGTTCAGGAAGGCTCTGCGGAACAACAGCCTGATCGTTTACGGGAAAATAACCAACTGGGTGCCTAAGGCAAAGATCACTCTGTTACATGCGACTGCCGACACCATCGTTCCGTACGAAAACACAGAAAGCGCATACCAGGCATTCCTTATGGCAGGCTGCAATGTAAGCAAGGTTGATATTAAAAATAAAGACCATAAGGAAGCCGGCCAGGACTTTTACACTTACGTCATGCTTCATTTACTGATTTAGCCGATTTCGCGATGAAGACAAGGATAAGCATTTTACTTGTATTGCTTGGTTTTGCCGCTCTCAGCGCCCGGGCAGCAAAGGACTACTCTAAACACAACATAGGGTATTTCTGTGATGTAGGGGTGGCTTTCGGGGGAACCTTCCCTAAAAATAATGAACCAAAAGCACTCCTTGAAGTTTTTACAACCCAGGGATACCAGTTCTCAAAAACGTTTTCAATCGGGGCCGGTGTTTCGACCTACAGTACCGAAACCATCAACATTTATTTACAGTTAAGATTCAACCTGCGTGATATCAATGAAACCAGGACTCATTACACCTACATTTCGATCAGGGGAGGGTATTCGTGGAGCACCTGGACTGGGGATGCCTGGGGAGACGATAAAGGGCCGATTGTCGACCCCCGTTTCGGATGGTCCTTTTATACAAAAGCAGTGAATTTAAGGTGGAGTGTATTTGCCGCACCCAGCTTTTACCAGTTCCACTTTATTCCCAAGATCGGGCTGGCATTTGAATTTTAATACGGGTATCTTTTAAATGCTCTGGTTCACCGATTCTTTCAACGATGTTTACTTCGCAAGCGATCCCGAAGGCCTCTGGTACACCGCCAGCCCAAATTCTGGCAGTACGGCATAGATATGCTCAAAGATGGCAGCGGTAGTGTTCTCGGCATTTTCCCAGTCGGGCGGATTGTAAAAAGCATAGATCTCGATGGGAAGGCCGGTATCACCTGCAGGAAGGTGCCTCACCATCAATGTTGAATCCTGGTTGATAAGGGGTGTGGATTTCAGGAAACTGTAAAGATACCTGCGGAAAAGGCCGAGGTTGGTCATTCTGCCTGTTTCGGCCATGGAAACATCCCGGTAAAGCCCTTTACCCTTCAGATCGGTGATGAGCTTTTCATCGGCGAAACGGATTGTAAAAACATCAATATCCACATTCCTTTTAAGCCTGCGGCCGCCTGCATCGCCCATGCTCCTCCAGTTCTGAAAGGAATCGGTGATCAGCACATAAGTTGGCACGCAGCTCACCGAATTATCGAAATTGCGCACCTTTACCGTTACCAGCGAAATATCCAGCACCGTGCCGTCGGTATTGTATTTGGGCATGGTGATCCAGTCGCCTATATGCAGCATCTTATTGTTCGACAGCTGAACCCCGGCGACAAAACCTAGGAGGGAGTCCTTGAAGATCAGCATCAGCACTGCACTCATGGCGCCCAGCCCGGCCAGAAGCGTCAGGGGGGACTCCCCTATCAGAACCGAGATCGCAACGATGCCCACAATGATGTACAGGATGATCTTCCCTATCTGCACATACCCCTTGATGGGCTTGGCCGAAGCCAATTCATAGTCCCCGTAAATTTTATATATGGCATTTAGGAAAGATACTCCCACCAGCAGGAAAATGCCGGTCTCGAGAAGCTTTAACACTACACTGAGAATGTTTATGGCATGAGGATAATCCGAGATTGTCGGGGCCAGCGACACCTGCAGTATCAACAAAGGCAGGATCAGTGCCAGGCGTGTAAAAACCTTCTGTTCATACAAATGGTCATCCCACTTGGTCTCAGATTTCTCCACCATGCTCTTCAACACCCTGTTGATGAGAAGTTTTGCTATCTGGTAAACGATTACTGAAATTATAAAAACCACGAAAAGCGAAGAGAAATCAACCACGTAATTTGCAGCTGTTTCTCCGAATCCCCAATGCAGCAACAGGGATCTGAATCCGCCCGAGATGCCTTGAACACTGATGTTTGTCGTTAGCAACATAAGCTTTTTTTAAGGAATGATAACTTTAAGCGAAAGCGGCTGTATCTTTAAATGAACATTCTTCCCTGCAATAAAAGGGTCCCCGTCGAGATGACCGCTCTTTCCTTTCTTCCTCACAACTTCCACCTCTTTTGCCTGTATGATCTCCACGTACGAAGTATGGTCAAACCTTTTCATGAACAGCAGGGGGGCAAGAAACAATGTTTTCCAGTACGGCACCTTGCTTACAATGCAAACATCGATAAAACCGTCGTTCAGCTTTGCATTCGGGTCAATTGAAGTATTGTTACCGAACTGGTTTGAATTAGCGAAATTGATCATCAGGGCCTTCCTTGTAATTTCCTTTCCGTCGATCAGCATGGTATACTTCCTGGGTTTGTACCGGGTATAAGCCGTTGTGGCTATACTGAAATATTTGCCGAAGCCCCTCTTCCCCGATTTCGCAAACTCCTTGGCTACTTTTGCATCAAAACCAAGCCCTGCCATGCTTACAAACAGCTTATCGTTCAGGGTAGCGGTGTCTATTTTCTCCGTTTTAAAAGTATTAAGTATGCGGATGGCTTTTGCGGGGTTCATCGGGATCTTAAGATGCCTCGACAAGCCGTTTCCCGAGCCTGTGGGGATGATGCCCATTGCAGTTTCACTGCCGATAAGGCCCTGGGCCGTTTCATTCACCGTTCCGTCACCCCCCACGGCAACCACGGCATCCAATCCCCGGCTGGCCGCATCTTTGCTGATTTCGGTTGCATCGCCGGCTTTCCCTGTATACACGATTGTATAATCGAAGGCCGCGGCATCAACATGCTTCACGATAAGGCTTTCTATCCCCTTCTGCTTTCCTATCCCTGAAATGGGATTGATAATAAAGACCACTTTTTTCATTCCGCCATCAACCTGTTTTCAATCAGACGGTTATTATATTGCTGTATAAAGGCTTTCATAAATAATTCCAGCCTTTGTTTTTCGGTTTTTTCAGAAATGAGGAGGTTGGTTTTCTGCATCGGGTCCTTCAGCAGGTTAAACAGGTGAGTACTCCTTGCCCCGTCAAACTCGAGCAGGTAATTCTCCTTCATCATCCCGTAAATACTGCTGTTGTAATGGATCGAATAATGCGGGCCCAGGCTGTCGAGCAGGTTGTTCCCGAAGGCAAGGTATTTCCCCTCATACCCGATATAGCTGAGCACGGTCGGCATAATGTCGGTTTGTTCGGCCGTAATCCGGGACATGCCCTTAAGCTCATCGCCCGGCCTGTAAAACAGCAAGGGAACTGCATACTGACCGGCATTGGTCTGGTAGTAAGGATAATACGCTTCGGAGGTATGATCGGCCGTGATCACGAACAGGGTGTTTTTATACCAGGGCATATGCTGCACGGTATGAAAGAACTCGGCAAGTGAAAGGTCGGCATACATGATGCTTTGCTGTATAGGCAGGTTGCCTGTCCTTAAAACGTTTATATATCTGGGTGGCACATAATACGGATGGTGAGACGACAAAGAAAAGAAGGCTGCACAGAACGGCTGCCCCATGGCATTGATCTCTGCGGCTGCATACTGGAAGAATTGTTCATCCCTTATCCCCCATTTCCCGTCATAATCGGCTTCATTATGGTATTCGCGGCGACCGTAATACTTATCAAATCCAACATAATGAGTATAGGAGTCGAAGCCCATGGTGCCGTTGGAACCTCCGTGGAAGAAAGCCGTTGAATACCCCTTGGCCTTGAGTAGCCCGCCGATGCTGGTATATTTGCCCGATGCATAGGAAGTCTGGATAAACGATTCGTACATCAGCGAGGGTATTGATGAAAGCACGGCAGGGATTCCCTGTATGGAAGTCTTCCCGTTGGCATAGGCATCGAAATAAAGGCTGTGCTGGATGAGGGAATCCATGAAGGGGGTGAAACCCTGGTAACGCCCGTTGTCAAGATCATGGTTAAACAGGCCGATATGTTCCCTTGAAAAGCTTTCCATGATGATGATCATCACGTTCATTCTTTTGAAATTCCCCTTTTTGCCCTGGTGCAAAGGGGAATAAACCTTGTCGAGGTCTTCTTCGGTCCTGAACCAGTGTACTGTTTTCAGTTTCTCGTTATTCCAGGTCCTCAGTATGGAGAAAGGAGTGTTCAGGACCAGGGGAACATTGCGGGCTGTAGTGTAATTTGCCGCGGTAACCACGTTGATAGGCCTTAGCTGCCATCCACCCCTGATTCCGATCACGCTTAAACCGGCAAATATCAGCATCAGGAAAACATTTACGAGGTAATAGCTGAAATTCCCTCCTTTGGACTTCGGTCCTGTGTTTCCTACCCTGAACCTGGAGGCGGCATAAACCATCAGCAGGGTATATACGATCCAGGCAAGGGGCACGTACCAGAAATCCTTCACGAACTGAGGGAGGAGCTTGTCAAAATCCCCGCCTACCTGCAAATAAGTAAAGATATCCGCAGTGATCCTCTTTAAAGTGAAACGGAAATAAACTATATCGATGAAATTTGCCAGCAGTGCGATTATGTTGGCAAAGTAAAAGTAAATGTCGGCAATCGCCAGGTACCCTTTTTTCTCCCTGAACCTGAATGGGAGCAGGTACATCACTATGAACGGGAGATTGACCATCACGATAGCGGCAATATCGAAGCGAATTCCGTTATAGAAAATCTTCAGTTCCTCCATCGAAGGAACCCCTGCGAAGTATTTAATATTAAATACATAAAATACGGCCCTCGAGAGAAAAAGGAACACTGTAACTGTAAGCAGCCTGAGTAAGAGTATAAGATGAATATTACCTCTATATGTGCGGAACCATTTACCGGATCCCTTGCCTGAACTGCCCTTCGATCTCGATCTTGGAGGTTTCCTGGATTTTCTTGCCATCTGGGGTTCTGGAATTTTGGCACAAAAGTAATGCCTTTTTTTAGTAATTTTGACTGTTAATATACTAACATATTCTGATTGCTATGGCAGAAATTTCAACTACCGGTAATAAAGGCAAGGGAATCCGTTCCGATTGCTTCGTTACACTTGAACTTGCAGCCAAAGGGGGAATTAACCTCCAGCTTGAATCGAAGGTTGCGGTAATGTACGGAGAGTCAATAAAAAAGCAGGCCCTTGAGATCATGGCATTCTTCGGGATTGAACATGCGAACCTCAGGATCGAGGACCAGGGAGCGCTTCCTCTTGTGCTTGCAGCCCGCATAGAGGCAGCGGTAAAAAAGCTCATCAGCACCGAAAAGGAATACCTCACTCCCCTGCTTGATTGCAATAAATCGCTTACGGCCAGGGACAGGAACCGTTTTTCAAGGCTGTACCTGCCCGGCAACAGCCCGGCCCTGATGATCAATGCCGGCATCCACCACCCCGACGGCATCATCCTGGACCTGGAGGACGCCGTAGCCCCTGAAAAGAAGTATGAAGCCCGTTTCCTTGTGCGTAATGCCCTCAGGTCCATTGATTTCTACGGAGCCGAACGAATGGTGCGTATAAACCAGGGCGAACGCGGTCTTGAGGACCTGGAATACATCGTTGCCCATAATGTAAACCTCATCCTCCTGCCTAAATGCGAAAGCGCTGGGCAGGTCCATGCCGTAAACAAAAAGATAGAGGAATTTGTACATGGTACATCGTACATGGTACATCCCATCTGGATCATGCCTATCATCGAATCAGCCCTGGGAGTGATCAATGCCTATTCCATTGCTTCGTCTGCGGATAACGTGGTGGCTCTGGCCATAGGACTGGAGGATTACACCGCCGATCTTGGTACAAGACGCACATTGGAAGGCAAAGAGTCCTTCTTCGCCCGCAGCATGGTAGTGAATGCAGCCAGGGCTGCGGGAATACAGCCTATTGATTCAGTGTTCTCCGACATAGGTGATATGGAAGCCCTCAGGCAGAACGTCCTGAATTCGAAAGCCCTCGGGTTCGACGGCATGGGTTGCATACATCCCAGGCAGATCAACGTGATCCATGAGGCTTTCGCTCCCTCATCCGAAGAAATTGAAAAAGCAAAAAAAATCGTCTTTGCTTTCCATGAAGCCGAAAAGAAAGGCCTGGGCGTGGTGGCCCTTGGAAATAAAATGATTGATCCCCCTGTAGTGAAACGGGCCCTGAATACGATAAACCTGGCTGTTAAGATGAATAAACTTGCTGAAAACTGGAGGGAAAGCTATGAAATATGACAAACTGGTAACCAATGCCTTAGGCCGTACAGTCCCGACCATTATCAACGGGAAGCCCGCTGTTCCCTATATGGGAGTAGGCAAATACAGGCCCACGGGATTCAAGGCATCAACAAAGATCGCATCCTGCGCCGATTACCCTGAGGACGGCAACAAGGTGGTTTCTTCGCTGAAAGAAGCCCTGGTTAAAGCAGGCCTGAAAGACGGCATGTGCATTTCGACCCATCATCATTTCCGCAACGGCGACCTGGTTGCCGTGCCGGTGTTCGACATCGCCCATGAACTTGGCGTAAAAGACCTGATGTGGCTGCCTTCCGCTTCCTTCCCCTGCCATGAAGTCCTTACCAAATACCTGGAGGACGGTACGATTGATCACCTCGAGGGCAGCATGAACGGGGCTTTGGGAAAGTTTACATCCGAAGGCAAAATGAAAGGACTCGGCATACTGCGCTCCCACGGAGGCCGCTACCAGAGCGTGCAGGACGGCGAAGTGCACATCGATATCGCGGTGATAGCCGCTCCCACTGCCGACCCCTTTGGAAACATGAACGGCGTGAACGGGCAAACTGCCTGCGGCCCGCTTGGCTTTGCCCTGGCCGATGCACAGTACGCCGAAAAAGTCATCGTTGTCACCGACAACCTCGTTCCCTTCCCCTGCATTCCCTGGCAGATCAACGGGAATTATGTGGATTACGTGGTGGTGATGGACAAGATAGGCATTGCCGAGAAGATCGTGAGCGGCACCACAGAGATCACCAAGAGCCCCGACCGCCTGCTGCTGGCCGAATGGAGCGCGCAGTTCTGCGATGAGGCAGGGCTGATCTACGATGGTTTTTCCTTCCAGGCCGGTGCCGGTGGCACAGCCTTATCCATAGGGATTTATTTTTCGGATATCCTGCGTTCCCGTGGATGGAAAGCCCGTTTCGCAAGGGGAGGTTCAAATAAATACCTGGTGAAAATGCTGGAGGAAGGGCTTGTTGAATACATCCTCGACGGCCAGACGTTTGACCTCGACGGGGTGCGCTCTATGCGCGACAACCCCCACCATGTGATGACCACCCCGTTTACAAGCTACAACTACCATGGCAAAGGGAATTTCTCTTCGCTGGTCGACATCGTGATTCTTGGAGCCACCGAAGTGGATGTGAACTTCAATGCCAATGTAGTCACACATTCCGACGGTTACCTTTTGCACGGCATAGGCGGCTGGATGAACACCCTGTTCGGGAAGACCGTAATACTGCCCGTTCCCCTGTTTCGCGACCGAAACCCCGTGATCCGCGACCGGGTTACCACCCTTTGCGGGCCGGGTGAACTTATCGATGTTATCGTGACCGAGCGCGGCATCGCCATCAACCCCCTGCGTACCGATCTCATCGAAAAGATGAAGAATACCAGCCTTCCGATCAGGACAATACAGGAACTCAAGGAAGAAGCCGAAAGGATCTGCGGGGTCCCCGAAAAACCAAAGTTTACCGACGAGATCGTAGCAGTTGTGAAGTGGGTCGACGGCACGGTGATCGACAGCGTGTATAAGATCGCAAGATAATGTACCATGTACAATGTACCATGTGCAATGTACCATGTACAAATATCAGGTGAGTTTTTGATTATCGTTCAATCATTTCTTTGTTGTTTTGATTGCAGCCACGAAGATTGAAATTAATTCGTGAGCCTCACTTTTTATCTGTTTAAGATCTTCGCTGCTTTTCAACCCGGATTCTTCCAGCAATTCCAGCCAGTATGTGGTCTCATCTGCTTCCTCTTCAACAATTTTCAGTTTGTTAATAAAATCCCTGGCTGATTTTGAGCAACAGGCAGCGCGATAATTTGCACCCACCGATGTTCCGGACCGCAACAATTGATTACCAATAATTCTCCCTATTCTGTTTTCAGAAAGCATTTCCACCAGTTTTATAATAGCAATCGCAAATGCCTTTGTTCTGGCGATCTGATCAACTCTTTCCATTCTTTTTTCATTAATCCGCCTCTCCCTGAAAAGTGATATGCTTTTAATTCTACTTTGGTAGATTGAGAAGATGAAAAATGAGGTTGAGATAATTTTTTATCTATCTGTAAATCAATTTGTTAATGTTAATATCTTGTTTAT
>Ga0209697_10000082_pt1 | contig 129068 bp, 122 predicted proteins | sample AliMusrvi5mmetaG_FD_184115 | JGI IMG/M metagenome (GOLD analysis project Ga0209697, IMG submission 184115) | Freshwater lake bacterial and archeal communities from Alinen Mustajarvi, Finland, to study Microbial Dark Matter (Phase II) - Alinen... | ecosystem: Environmental > Aquatic >... | reverse complement strand
TCGAATATTTCGAGGTAGATTTTAACCGGGAGCGGCTCCACTCGTCAAACGGGTATAAAACACCCGAGGAGTACGAAAAAGAGTATTACCAACTAAACAAGTAGTCCACTAAATCGGGGAAGATTCATTCTACATACAAATCTCAACATGAAGCAACTGTTGAAGAGCAACTGATAGGAAAAGAAGTTAAGAGCCAGTACGGACGCGCACTTGAAGAGATAGGAGTAAATGTAATCTATGCAAATTCTCCACAGGCGAAAGGACGAGTAGAAAGACTCTTTAAAACATTTCAAGACAGGGTAATAAAGGAAATGCGTCTGGAGGGAATAAGCAGTATAGAAGAAGGGAACAGATTTCTTAAAGAATATTTACCTAAGTTTAATAGGAAATTCGCAGTAGAGCCGGCAAGAAAAGAAAACTTACACAGAAAAGTAACATCCTGGGAAGCAATAAACAGAGCCTTAACAATCAAGACAGAAAGATTTGTAAGAAATGACTATACGATACTCCACGAGAAGGACCTGTATCAACTCAAGACAAATTTGCCATTAAAAGGCAAAAAAGTAATGGCAATAGATCTCTTAAATGGGAAGCTGCAAATTGAGTACCAGGGAAAAAGAATAGTTTTTAGTAAAATAGAGTCAAGGCCACAAAAGATAAACATGACTGTTGAACCTGTAGATAGAATAATGATAAGGCGTAGATATATCCCGCCAATTAATCACCCGTGGAGGAACACGGTAATGTCAAAATAGGACATTCTTACTTTGCAGAGAATAGGACATTTCTATTTTGCGTTGACACCCTCTAAATTACCTTTGAAATACCCTTCAGTTATGTGTTAAAATTAACAGCAAAGAGGCCCTATGAAAATGTTCCTTTACTATGACATTAACGAGAGAAAAGCGCTGGAGAAATATCTTAAAGGCGCTGAATTAATAAATAAAACTGCTTTAAAGACCGCGGGAGCAATAATCTCCTCGGTCAGAAGCTGCGGTGACAAATCTCTGTTTTCTTATACCCGGAAATTTGATAAATTTTCCGCTAATAAGACAAATATAAGGGTCAAAGAAAGCGAGCTGCGGGCGGCCATAAAAAAAGTTCCGGCAGGCCTATTAAACGCTTTAAAAGCGGCCAAAGTAAATATAGAAAAATACCACAAAAAACAGCTGAACAGCGGTTTTGTTGTCAAAACCGGATACGGTGAGCTTAAAATGAGGGCAATTCCCGTTGAGTCGGCCGGTGTCTATATTCCCGGCGGCAAAGCGGTTTATCCTTCTTCAGTGCTTATGAATCTAATTCCCGCGAAGCTCGCGGGGGTTCCCCGCATTGTGCTCTGCACGCCGGCCCGGAACGGAAAAATAAGTCCTGTAATACTTGCTGCTGCGAATATTTGCGGAGTTAAGGAGATATATAAAGCCGGCGGCGCCCAGGCGATCGCAGCCCTTGCTTACGGTACTGAATCTATCAAAGCTGTCGTTAAGATAACCGGGCCCGGCAATATATACGTCGCTGCGGCAAAAAAATTGATCTTTGGTAAAGCCGGCATAGACAGTATCGCAGGGCCTTCTGAAATTTTGATCGTTGCCTCCGGCGAGAATAATCCTGAATATGCAGCCGCGGATATGCTTGCCCAGGCGGAACATGATGAAAAAGCCCGGAGCATTCTTATTACGGATTCGGTTACCTTTGCGGGTAAAGTATTAATGTTCATTAATTTTCAGAAAAAGTATTTGACCCGCAGGAGCATTGTCAGGGAAGCCATTAAGAATTGCGTTATTATTATTGTGAAGAATATAAAAGATGCGGTTGAGCTTAGCAATAATATCGCTCCCGAGCATCTTGAGCTTTTCGCAAAAGAAGCAATAAAGAACGCGGATCTTTACATAAATGCCGGAGCTGTATTTATAGGTGAAAACAGCATGGTAGCGCTCGGAGACTATCTGGCCGGAACCAACCACGTTTTGCCTACCGGCGGTACCGCAAAATTTTCTTCACCTTTGGGTGTCTATGACTTTATTAAATACCAGAGCGTGGCAAAAATAACGGAAAAAGGTTTGAAGCTGCTTAAGCCGGCGCTTAAAACACTTGCCGGGGCAGAAGGCCTGGACGGCCACTGGCGCAGCGCGGAGCTCAGAAGGTTATCAGTTAAACGGCAGGTATTTTCGGGGGGAGCCCAATGAAAAAAAGGATCAAAAAATACAAGAGGGTCACAAAAGAAACGAATATCGAACTTGCGCTTTGTCTTGACGGGGCAGGCAAATATAAAATAAATACGGGTCTGGTTTTCTTTGACCATATGCTGACCCACATTGCAAAACACGGCGGCTTTGATCTTGAGCTCAAAGCGAAAGGTGATGATATTCCTGACATGCACCACCTGGTGGAAGATATCGGGATAGCTCTGGGTGAGTCCTTTAAGGCAGCTCTTGCCGATAAGAAAGGCCTCAACCGCTACGGGTACGCCTCCTGTCCCATGGATGAGTCGCAGGCTGCCGTGTCTTTAGATTTTTCCGGCCGGCCGTTCCTGGTCTATAACCTGCCGCTTAACAGAAAAAAAGTGGGGGCCATTGACGAAGATACCATTGAAGAATTCTTTAAGGCCTTTGCGGGAAGCTCGGCTGCGACGGTCCACATTCATCTGGTTTGCGGGAAAAACCCGCATCATATTGTTGAGAGCACCTTTAAATCTTTTGGCCGGGCGTTAAAGGACGCGGTAAAGTTAGGTACCGGGGGTATTCCGTCAACCAAGGGAGTTTTGTGAAAAACAAGTATATTGCCGTTGTTAATTACGGCATGGGCAATTTGATGAGTGTTTCCAAGGCTTTTGCCGCGGTTTTTCCGGATGTACGGGTGACCGGCAGTAAAAGAACCCTGGACAATGCCGCGGCCGTGGTTTTACCCGGAGTAGGCGCTTTTGAAGATGCGGTTAAGAACCTTAACAGGCAGGGAATTACCGGAAATCTGAAAGCGAATATTGCCTCGGGAAAGCCTTTTTTTGGAATTTGCCTGGGGCTCCAGCTGCTTTTTACAAAAAGCGAAGAGAACGGAAATTTTCAAGGGCTCGATATTATTAAAGGCACTGTAAGAAAATTTCCGGGAACGGTAAAACTTAAAGTTCCCCAGATCGGCTGGAATAAGATATTTGTTAAAAAAGAAGTTCCGGTATTGCAGGGAATAAAAGAAGGTTCTTTTGTTTATTTTGTTCACTCCTATTTTGGAGACCCTCTGGATAAAAGCCTCATTGCTACCGAGACGTTTTATGGAGTCAAATTTGCGTCCTCTGTTTCTTTTGATAATGTCTTTGCTTCGCAGTTTCATCCGGAAAAAAGCCAGCTGGCGGGCTTGAAAATAATAAAAAATTTTGTGGAGCGGATAAAATGATCATAATACCGGCAATAGACGTAAGAAAAGGCAGATGTATCAGATTGGCTCAGGGAAATGTAAGGGATGAGACCGTTTACTCGGAGCAGCCGGAATCAGTAGCAAAACTCTGGCAGCTAAACGGCGCGAAGAGGATACATCTTGTTGATATAGACGGCGCTATAACTGGCTCTCCGAAAAATCTTGTGACAATTTTCAAGATAGTAAGAGCGGTCAAGATACCGGTTCAAATGGGCGGTGGGATCCGGGACATGGAAACGCTGGAAAAAGTCTTTGACGGCGGTGTGGAAATGGCGATCCTGGGTACTTCAGCCGTTTCTTCATCCCTGGATTTTCTCAAAGAAGCTTATGCAAAATATAAAGACCGGATAATTGTCGGAATTGACGCGAAACGCGGGATGGTCGCGGTAAAAGGCTGGAAAGAGATAACAAATAAAAAAGCTCTTGCTATAGCGAAAGAAGTACAGGAAGCCGGTATCAAAGAAATAATATATACAGATATAGAAAAAGATGGTATGCTCTGCGGGCCTAATTTTAAATCTATAAAAGAGCTCGCTAATGCAGTAGATATGGGAGTAATTGCAACAGGCGGTATTTCCTGCATAAAGGATGTTGAACATTTGCTTGCCATGGAAAAATACGGCGTTACGGGCATGATCATCGGCAAAGCGCTTTACACCGGTAAAGTTGACCTTAAGACGGCAATCAAAATTGTCAAAGAATACGAACCTGAAAAGAACCGGCTTATAAAAAAGACAAAAAAGCAAAAAAAGGGCAGGAAGTGAAAAAGAATTATTTAGCCAAAAGAATAATCCCCTGCCTCGACGTTAAAGACGGGCAGGTGGTTAAGGGTATAAAATTTTTAAGCCTGGTAAAAGCCGGCGATCCCGTTAAAGCCGCGCTGGAATATGACAGGCAGGGCGGGGATGAACTTGTTTTTCTTGATATAACCGCCTCTCATGAAAAAAGAAAAACAATAATTGAGGTTGTGAAAAAAACAGCCGCAAAAATATTTATTCCTTTAACTGTAGGCGGCGGAATAAACAGTATACAGGATATCCGCGTTTTACTTAAGGCCGGTGCGGATAAGGTCTCAATAAATACTTCAGCGGTAAAAGAGCCAAACCTCATAAAAGAGGCAGCAAGAATATTCGGCAGCCAGTGTATAGTCGTAGCTATAGACGCAAAACGGGCAGGTAAAAATAAATGGGAAGTCTATACTCATGGCGGCAGGAACCCCACAGGTATAGACGCCGTAAAATGGGCAAAGAAAGTTGAAAAACTGGGTGCGGGTGAAATACTATTAACCAGTATGGATGCCGACGGAACAAGAGCCGGCTACGACATCCGGCTTACCAGGTCTGTAAGTGAAAATGTAAATATTCCTGTTATAGCCTCCGGGGGTGCGGGTAATGTAAAACATATGGAAGAGGTCCTCAAAAAAGGCAAAGCTGACGCGGTACTTGCCGCCAGTATCTTCCATTATAAGACCCACACGGTAGCGGCAGTAAAGAAACAGTTAAAAAAAGCGGGTGTATTGGTAAGACTATAGGAACAGTAAGAAAAATGACAAGAATGCACAATAAGTTTTTATAATATCATTCTTGTCATCCTGAGCGGCTTTTTACGAAGGATCCCTGTTCTAAAGTCTGAAAAGCAGAGATGTTTCGCCAAAAGAAACCGGCTTAACATGACAAATTTAAGTTTTTATAATATCATTCTTGTCATCCTGAGTGGCTTTTTACGAAGGATCCCTGTTCTAAAGTCTGAAAAGCAGAGATGTTTCGCCAAAAGAAACCGGCTCAACATGACAAATTTAAGTTTTTATAATATCATTCTTGTCATCCTGAGTGGCTTTTTACGAAGGATCCCTGTTCTAAAGTCTAAAAAACAGAGATGTTTCGCCAAAAGTAACCGGCTCAACATGACAAATTTAAGTTTTTAATATCATTCTTGTCATCCTGAGCGGCTTTTTACGAAGGATCCCTGTTCTAAAGTCTAAAAAACAGAGATGTTTCGCCAAAAGTAACCGGCTCAACATGACAAATTTAAGTTTTTGATATCATTATTGTCATCCTGAGCGGCTTTTTACGAAGGATCCCTGTTCTAAAGTCTAAAAAACAGAGATGTTTCGCCAAATGAAACCGGCTCAACATGACAAATTGTAGTAGTTATAAATTCACGGGGTGAAATAGAATGGTCTTTGAATGAAGGTTTATTTTGTATATATAATGACTAATAAATGGAATAGTGTGCTATACACGGGATTCACTAATAACATCATCAGAAGAGTTGCGGAACATAAGAATGGTAATATAAAGGGGTTTACTAAGGAATATAATTTAATAAAACTGGTATACTTTGAAGAGTTTGGTGATGTCGGGGAAGCTATTGCTAGAGAAAAAGAGATCAAAGGCTGGTTGAGAAAGAAGAAGGTTTCTTTGATAATGAAAGTAAATCCTTATTTTAAAGACCTTTATATGGAAATTTGCGGATAACGTTGTTTTCTTGTCATCCTGAGCGGCTTTTTGCGAAGTATCTCTGTTCTAAAGTCTGAAAACTTGACAAGATAGGAGTTTAAATGAAAAGTATTGTCAATAAGATGAAATTTAATTCAGACGGGCTTATTCCCGCTATCGTGCAGGAGCATAAAACCGGTGAAGTATTAATGCTTGCTTACATGAATAACGAGGCATTTAAACGCACCATGGCGACTAAAAAAGTCCACTTCTACAGCAGGAGCCGTAAGAAGCTCTGGTGCAAGGGGGAAACCTCAGGAAACATCCAGAAACTAAAAGGCCTCTACCTGGATTGTGATCTCGATGCAATTCTTGTAAAAGTTGAACAAAAGGGCGGGGCAGCCTGTCATACCGGCCACAGGAGTTGTTTTTACTCAAAATACAGTAAGGGAAAGCTGAAGATTCACGGAAAACCCTTATTTGACCCGAAGAAGGTTTACAATAAATGATCTTAAATTTAAACTTTAAGGAATTAAAAAAGAAAGCCAGAAAAGGTTTTATTGTCCCTCTTTACGCTGAGATCTTCGCGGACATGGAAACTCCGGTTTCGGCTTATAAAAAACTGGAAAGTTCGTATTCTTTTCTTCTTGAAAGCGTGGAAGGCGGGGAGCGGCTCGCGCGCTATTCTTTTATAGGGACAGAACCTGAAAAAATATTTTATGCCAGGGATAACAGGATAGAAACAATAGCAAACGGTAAAAAAAAGGTTTTTACGGCCGCAAAAGACGCGCTGGAGGAACTAAAAACGGAGCTGGGAAAATATAAGATCGTAAAAACTCCCGGGCTTCCGCTTTTCACCGGAGGTGCCGTCGGTTTTATCAGCTACGATATGGTCAGATATTTTGAGAAACTTCCTGACGGGAACAAAGATGAGATAAATGCGCCGGATATATATATGCAGATAGCCGATACCCTGGTAATTTTTGATCATGTAAAACATACTATAAAGATAGTTTCAAACGTGCGTGCCGGAAGGAAGCTCAAAGGCAATTATCAAAAAGCGGTAAAAAAGATAGCCGCGATAATTGCAAAACTTAAAAAACCTTTAAAAGACGACGCCAGGGACATAAAAACAGCGGGAGGCAGGATCTCAGAACCGGTTTCCAACATGACAAAAAAAGAGTACGTGGAAGCCGTCAGAAAAGCAAAAGAATATATTAAAAGCGGCGATATAATACAGTGCGTGCCTTCTCAAAGGCTGAAAGCCGATATAAAAGGTGTGGATGCGCTGAATCTTTACAGGGCGCTCCGTATAATTAATCCGTCTCCCTATATGTATTATCTGAAGTATAAGGATTTTAAAATAGTAGGGGCCTCCCCGGAGCTTTTTGTCAAAGTGGAGGGCGGGAAGGTTGTGACCAGGCCTATTGCCGGCACCAGAAAACGGGGTGCAAATTCTCTGGAGGATGAACTGCTGGTTAAAAACCTTTTAAAGGATGCTAAAGAAAAAGCCGAACATGTGATGCTGGTTGACCTTTCAAGGAATGATCTGGGCAGGGTCTGCAGGAATAACTCGGTAAAAGTTAATGAATTTATGGCGGTAGAAAAATATTCCCATGTTATGCATATTGTTTCGGATGTTATAGGTTGTCTTCAAAAGAACAAGGATGCTTTTGATGTCATTAGGGCCTGTTTTCCCGCGGGTACCCTGAGCGGGGCCCCGAAAATACGGGCAATGGAAATAATAGATGAATTGGAAAACATACGGAGAGGCCCCTACGGCGGGTTGATCGGTTATTTCAGTTATTCCGGTGATTTTGATTCCTGTATAACTATCAGGACCCTGGTTATCACCAAAAATAGATTATATATTCAGGCCGGCGGCGGCATAGTAGCGGATTCCGATCCTGCTCTTGAATATGAAGAAAGCATAAATAAAGCAAAAGCGGCGGTTTCCGCCATTAGTCTTACAAAGAAGGGGTTTTAATATGATCCTAATGATAGATAATTATGATTCTTTTACCTATAATCTTGTTCAATATTTAGGTGAACTTGGCGAGCAGCTGGTAGTTTACAGGAATGATAAGATTTCTCTGGCTGAGATCGAGAAACTAAAGCCCGAGAAGATCGTAATTTCTCCGGGGCCCAAATCGCCTGAAGACGCGGGTTTGAGCAATGAAATAATAGTTCATTTTGCGGGGAAAATACCGATACTGGGGGTCTGCCTCGGACATCAATGTATCGGCCACGTCTTTGGAGGAGAAGTGGTGCGCGCAAAGCGCCTGATGCATGGTAAAACATCCATGATCTATCACAAAAATAAAGGGCTATTTAAAGGTTTGCCAAATCCTTTTGAAGGGACCAGGTACCATTCCTTGATCGTAAAAAGAGAGACGCTTCCAAAATGCCTTGAGATAACTGCCTGGACAAAAGAAAAAGAGATAATGGGCCTTAAGCACCGTAAATATAATATTCACGGTATTCAATTCCATCCGGAATCAATACTTACCAAAAAAGGTAAGGAGCTCCTAAAAAATTTTTTAAAGGTGTAAAATATGATAAAAGAAGCTGTTGCAAAATTGATAGAAAAACATCACCTCACATTAAATGAAGCTTCACGGGTGATGGAAGAAATAATGAGCGGCCATGCCGGGCATATTCATATAGCTGCCTACCTGACCGCCCTGCGCATGAAAGGTGAATCTGTTGATGAGATCACGGGCTCAGCCACGGTAATGAGAAAGAACTCGATACTTATTAAAACAAAGCACCGGAATGCCGTGGATACCTGCGGTACCGGCGGAGACAATAGTGATACCTTCAATGTCTCCACGATCGCGGCTTTTGTTGTGTCCGGAGCGGGCGTGCCGGTAGCCAAGCACGGCAACCGGGCGGTATCCAGCAGATGCGGAAGCGCCGATCTTCTGGAAGGCCTGGGAGTCAAGATAGAACTTTCTCCCGAAAAGATAGGACACTGCCTTGACGAAATCGGGCTCGGATTCCTTTTTGCTCCGATATTGCATACCACGATGAAACATGTCGCGCCGGTCAGGAAAGAACTCGGCTTCAGGACCATATTCAACATACTTGGCCCGCTGGCCAATCCTGCAAGGGTAAAAGCCCAGGTAGTCGGAGTCTATAACCGGCTGCTGGTGGAACCCATGCTGGAGGTTTTACAGGCCATGGGACACGAAAAAGCGCTGGTGGTCCACGGTATGGACGGTATAGATGAAATAACATTGACTACCGATACTTTTGTCGCGGAGCTTAAAGACGGCAAGATAGATACTTATTATATCTCTCCGGGCGAGTTGAAATTCAAACTCAGAGCGCCTGCGGAACTTAAAGGGGGTTCTTTATCGGATAATATTAAGATAACTCTTGATGTGCTTAACGGAGTTGACGGCGCGCAGAGAGACATGGTGCTTATTAACGCTGCGGCCGCGCTTGTGGTCGGCGGTAAAGCGGTTGATATTGCACAGGGCATAGAATTAGCCAGGCAGGCAATAGACTCAAAAGCTGCCTTAAAAAAACTGGAAGAATTAAAAGCGTTCACCAACAGGCGTTAAGGAAACAATGAATGGCTTCTTGAAAATAATAATTGCCGCGAAAAAAAGAGAAGTAGAGCGTAATAAAATACTATTTCCCGCAGCCTATTTGAAACGTAAACTGGGACGGTTAAAAAGATCCAGAAATTTTAAAAAAGCAATTTCCGGGGAAAGAATAACTTTAATTGCCGAGATAAAGAAAGCCTCGCCGTCAAAAGGAGTGTTACTAGAAAACTTTCACCCGGAAAAGCTGGCGGTTATGTACAGAAAGGCGGGAGTAAATGCCGTTTCTGTTTTAACCGAGAATAAATATTTTAAAGGGAAGCTGGAATATATTAAGGCCGTTCGAAAGGCCATAAACGTCCCGGTACTACGGAAAGATTTCATAATTGACGAATACCAGCTCTACGAAACTAAGTATCACGGCGCGGACGCCGTTTTGCTTATTTGCAGGATACTTACCCCGGAAAAATTAAAACAATTTCTTAAAACGGTCAAAAAACTGAAAATGCAGGCGCTTGTAGAAGTGCATACAAAAAAGGAAATTAAAACCGCGGTAAAGGCCGGAGCGGATATTATTGGTATAAATAACCGTAATTTAAAAAACTTTAAGACCACCCTTAAAACCACCGCAGAGCTTATTAAATACATTCCTGAGGGTAAAATAGCCGTAAGTGAAAGCGGCATAAATTCACGCAGGGATGTTCTTTTTTTGGAAAAATTGGGTATAAGAGCCGTTCTTATCGGGGAAGCTCTTATGCGGAGCCGGGATATTCCCGCAAAGATAAATGAACTCTTACGGGCGTAGTGTTTTGAAACATTCTTATCTTCCTGCTAAATACATAAGCAGAATTATTACCGTACTATTCCTGCTATTTCTATTTAGACAAACAGCAATTTCTGAAGAGACCCCAAAACCTTTCCGGGAAAAAGCTAAAATTGTAAAAGTATATGACGGTGATTCTATTCTGCTTCAAGACGGAAGAGAGGTAAGATTGCTGGGTGTTGACGCGCCAGAGCTCCATCATCCTACGCTGCCCGAACAAAGATTCGGGAAAGAAGCCGCGGATTTTGTAAGAAAAATCGCTGAAGGAAAAGAATGCGAGCTGGAATATGAAGAAGGGAATAAGAAAGACAAATACAAGAGGACCATTGCTTATGTTTATATAGGCGATAAACTGCTGAATGCGGAACTATTAAAGAACGGTTTTGCCTATGTCTATATTAAGTACCCTTTTCACCTTAAAAATGAGTTCATCAGGTATCAGCAGGAGGCGATCAAACTGCGGAACGGCCTTTGGAATATTAAGGATAAAAGCGGGGAGAAAAAATGAACCGCACCTATATCAAATACCTGCTTCGAGCCGCTACAGCCGCCGCTTTGATAATAGGCATATATTTTATTGTACAGCCCCTAAAAAAAGCCGGTGAGGAACCGGAACCAAGGGAAGATGGAAAGTATAATTTTGTAAGAATAGAAGAATTTAATAAACATTACGAGCAGTTTATTATATTTGACGGTGTAATAACAAGGGTTAGCCGCGGGAAAAAAGTTGTTTTTTTCAAGCTTGATGAAAAATTTCAAACCGGGCTTGCCCTGGTACTTTTTGAAAAATACTATCCCATTTTCCCGGAAGAACCTGAAAAATACTATCTTAACCAAAAAGTACGCATCACCGGTTTTCTTAAAAAATATAAAGAAAAACCTGAAATTATACTGTATAATCCAAAACAGATAGAAATAAGAGAGTAAATATAAAACTATAAAAATAAGAAAAAGAGGCCTAAGATGAGAAAATATATTTATTCTATCCTGATCCTGGCAGTTTTTTTACCGGAGCTATTTGCCTATGACGCCTCCACTCCCGGGACAGTCCTGGTGGTTGCAAACAGTAATTCTTCCGCCTCAACAGATGTCGGGAAATACTATCAGCAAAAAAGAGGTATTCCGGCAGCAAATTATCTGCAGATAACCTGTGTTACCTCCGAAACCTGTACCGCGGCCGAATATGAGACAAACATAAGAGATCAGGTCAAAAATTACCTGGTGAGCTCAGGGTTAAAATCAAAAATATTCTATATTGTAATGTGCTACGGTGTACCGGTAAAATTTGATTCCGGCGTGACAAGCGGTTATAGTTATCCCGGTGATACATACAGGAGCGTGGATTCGTTTTTAACCGACCTTTTTACGCCAAGAGGCCCTTATGATTCGATAGGCAGAGTTAATCCCTGCAGGAATATGCTTGCGGTCAGGACCGATAATACTTTTAATAATAATGGAATTCCTTATTATTTTGTGACAAGAATTGACGGCCCGACAGCTGCTATAGCAAAAGGACTTGTAGATAAAGCAATGCTTGCGGAAAAAACACTTATTCCTCCTCCTGCAAGTTTAACCGGGTATGTAGACGGCAGGTGGCCTATTCGGGCGGAAGACGGAGGCGGTTATAATTCGACAAATAATGCCATACTGAGGGCCTATGATGAGATGCAAAGCGCCGGCTGGAATGCCATTAAGGATACAATTGATGATAGATTTGGGAACGCGACGACAGGTGTAACTCACTGTACTAAAGCCATCTGGTACAGCGGCTGGTATACAGGCACGTATGAAGATGTTTTTGACTGGCAAACGGGCGCTGTCGGTTTTCATCTTTATTCCTGGACCGCGGCATCAATAAGAAGCGGCGCCAGCTGGGTAACAGGAATGCTAAATCACGGCATAACTGGTACCGCGGGAACGGTCGCGGAACCTTTCACCTGGGGTTATATGATGTTCGACGTATTTTTTAACAGGTTTTTATCTACTTCAAAGAAATTCAATTTTGGAGATGCCTGCTATGCGGCGACGGCTATGAACAGCGCGTATTCTTCCGACTGGATGATGACTTTTGTCGGGGACCCTCTGTATACTATATATGCCGGCGGCTCCGGTGCGGCTGCCGGAAGCCCTGATATAAATCCATTTGATGTTGTGGTCTCTTATCCGAATCCCTATGTGCCTGCTTCAGGGGTTAACGGAACCTTTAAAGTAAGGAACTTGCCCGGTAATTCTATTTTCAGTGTTTATGATATTTCCGGTAAACTGTTAAAAACCTTGAAAGAAGAAGATTTTGGAAATATCGGTTTTATAAACTGGGACGGTACGGATAGTGACGGCAATTACCTTCCAAACGGCATCTATTTGTATTCGCTGACAAATAACAGCGGGCATAAAAGGGTGGGAAAGATAGCCTACAAAAAATAGTAAAGCTATCCCGGCCCGATCAGGCTGTCTTCTCTGCATGCCCGCAGCTGCCTGCAGTATTCCATTAAATCTTTATTTTTCCTGCCTTTTATGATAAAATACTCAGATGACAAAAATTAAAATTTGCGGGATAACTAATCTGGAAGATGCGCTATTTTCCGCGGAATGCGGAGCGAATGCTCTTGGGTTTGTATTTGCAAAAAGTCCGAGACAGGTAAAACCCGAGCAGGTAAGAAAAATCATTGAAAAATTGCCGCCTTTTGTGCAAAAAGTCGGGGTCTTCGTAAATGAGATGCCAAGCATTATCTCCGGGATAGTTAAGGAAACCGGTCTGACTGCGGTACAGCTTCACGGCGAGGAAATCCCCCATTTTTGCACTTCTCTTTTACCGCTCACGGTCATAAAGGGTATAAGAGTGAGAGGAGAATCAGATATAAAAATATTGCAGGCTTACGCGGGGGTCTCGGCCTTCCTTCTTGACTCTTTTATGGAAGGGAAAAAAGGCGGAACAGGTAAGATATTGGATTGGGAGCTTGCCTTGGCGGCAAAAAAGCACGGGAAACCGGTCATCCTCTCAGGCGGATTAACTCCGTTAAATATATTGAGGGCCTTGAAAAAGGTCTCCCCGTACGGGGTGGATGTTTCGAGCGGTGTGGAAAGCAAGCCGGGAAAAAAAGATAAAAAGAAAATAAAGGATTTTATTCAAAAGGTTAGAAAATATGATGCCGGATAAGAATGGATATTTTGGAAAATATGGCGGAATGTTCGTGCCTGAAACGCTGGTACCCGCCCTGGAAGAGCTGAAAGCAGGGTTTTTCACTGCAATTAAGGATGAAGAATTTAAAAAAGAACTGAACCGATATTTAACGGAATTTGCAGGCAGGCCGACCGGGCTGTATTTGGCTGAAAAACTTACCGGGTATATCGGTGGGCCTAAAATATACCTGAAAAGAGAGGATATGACGCATACCGGCTCTCATAAGATCAATAATTGTATCGGACAGGCGCTTATGGCTGTTAGAATGGGAAAAAAGCGCATCATAGCAGAGACCGGAGCAGGCCAGCACGGTGTTGCGACCGCAACCGTTGCGGCTAAATTTGGCTTAAAATGTGACGTGTATATGGGAGAGGATGACTGCAAACGGCAGGCACTTAACGTATATAGAATGCGCCTTTTGGGAGCAAAGGTTATTCCGGTAACTTCCGGTACCAAAACATTAAAAGATGCCCTAAATGAGGCAATGCGTGACTGGGTCGCATCTGTTGACCATACATATTACATGCTCGGAACTGTTGCCGGGCCCCATCCCTATCCGGTAATGGTAAGGCATTTCCAGAAGATAATCGGCGAAGAAGCGAGAAAACAGATACTGGAGAAGGAAGGAAGGCTGCCTGATTACTTGATAGCTTGCGTAGGAGGCGGGAGCAACGCAATAGGCATCTTCTATCCCTTCTTTAAAGACAGAAGAGTTAAAATGATCGGCATCGAAGCAGGCGGCAAAGGAATGAAGTCAGGTATGAATTCTGCAAGCTTAAGTGCAGGCAGACCAGGAACTTTACATGGTTCATATACTTATCTGCTTCAAGACGGAGATGGGCAAGTTTTGAATACACATTCGGTTGCGGCAGGCCTTGATTACCCGGGGGTCGGCCCTGAGCACAGCTATTACAAAGACATAGGAAGAGCTGAATACCGGCCTATTATGGATATTGATGCGTTAAAAGCCTATAATTTACTATGCAAAATTGAAGGTATTATTCCGGCCCTGGAATCAAGTCACGCGATAGCATACGTTTTAAAAAACAAAAAGAGATTCAAAAAATCGGATCTGATAATAATTAATTTATCAGGAAGAGGCGACAAAGATGTCGGTAGATCACTCTAATAAACTAATTAAAAATATGCTTGATAACAAAAACAATGGGCGCAAATCATTCATTGTTTATATTACAGGCGGGTATCCTGATTTGAGAACCACAAAAAGAATTATTTATGGTATCGATAAAGCCGGGATAGATGTTATCGAAATTGGTGTTCCTTTTTCTGACCCGGTTGCCGACGGTCCAACTATTCAAGAAGCAGGATGTGTGGCGCTTCAAAATGGAACAACGCTTAAGAAAATACTAAACCTGACAAGAAGTATTAAAGGAAAAACACGCGCAGCGATAGTCCTTATGGGCTATTATAATAGTTTCTTAAGACACGGTATAGCAAAATTTATGAAAAGCTGTAAAAGCAATGGAATTGACGGTTTGATAATCCCGGATATGGTACCCGAAGAAAGCGGAGAAATTGTAAAAAACGCGAAGAAATATGGAGTAAGTGTAGTTTTTCTTATTGCTCCAAACAGTACAAAAGAAAGAATTAAACTTGCAGCTTCCCTGAGTTCGGGCTTTCTTTACTGTGTCTCGCTTAAAGGCGTCACCGGACACAGAAGTAAGTTACCTGACATTACGGCTTACATTAAAAATGTAAGAAAAATAACAAAATTACCTCTGGCGGTCGGTTTTGGAGTAGGCAATAACGCGCAAGCCGGGCATTTTCTCGAAGCTGCAGACGGGGTCATTGTCGGAAGCGCAGTTATTAAAAAGATCCGGCAAAATAAGGGCAGTAAAGATCTGGTAAATAAGGTCACAAGGTTTGTAAGCTCCCTAAAAAAGGGTTACTAAATGATAATAAAATCTCCGGCTGACAAAAAAAGCGTGAAGTAATGAGACACTCAGAGTTTATCCACTTACATAATCACACGGAATACAGCCTGCTTGACGGGGCCTCCAAAATAAAACCTCTTTTACAGGCCGCGACAAAAATGAAAATGTCCGCCCTGGCTATCACGGACCACGGCAATATGTTTGGAGCCGTTGATTTTTTCTTTTCTGCCATGGACGCGGGAATAAAACCGATAATAGGCTGCGAGGTTTATATTGCACCCGGTTCCCGTTTTGATAAGAACGTTTCTCATTCAGAAAGTTCCCATCACATGATACTTCTCTGTAAAGACGAACAGGGCTATAAAAACCTGGTACGCCTGGTCTCCGCCGGCTATATGGAAGGTTTCTACTACAAACCGAGAATAGATAAAGAACTGCTGACTTCCCACTCAAAAGGTTTGATCTGCCTCTCGGCCTGCCTGAAAGGGGAGATCCCGAGCTTGATCCTAAAGGGTAAAATGGAGGAAGCGCGCGAGAAGATAGGCAGTTACAAGGAACTGTTTGGCGAAGGCAATTTTTATCTGGAACTCCAGGATCACCTTATAGAAGACCAGTACAAAGTAAATGAAGAACTTATCAAGCTTTCAAAAGAATTCAATATACCGCTGGTCGCCACCAATGACTGCCATTATATACAAAAAGCGCATTCAAAACTTCATGACATTCTTTTGTGTATTCAAACAAAAAGTAACTACGAGGATCTTGACCGCATGCGTTTTCACGGTAACGAATTTTATCTGAAAAGTGAAGAAGAGATGCGGAAAATTTTCGACTTTGTCCCCGAGGCGCTCAAAAACACCCTGGTCATAGCCGAAAAATGCAATTATGTAATGGAAAAAAAAGCTGAACTTATTCTGCCGGACTATAAAGTTCCCGAGAGTTATACGCTGGACAGCTATCTTGACCACTTGACACTTGAAGGCATGAAAAAACGTTATGGAGAAGAGCCGGGTGAAGTCATAGTAAAGAGGACCAATCTTGAACTGGGTATCATAAAAAGATTAAACTTCGCGGGTTATTTTTTGATCGTCTGGGATTTTATTAAGTATGCGAAAGATAAAGGTATCTATGTGGGGGCCGGAAGGGGCTCCGCGTCCGGATCTATTGTTGCTTATTGCCTCAACATTACGGAAACGGACCCTATTAAATATAATCTCATTTTTGAAAGGTTTTTAAATCCGGAACGCGTAAGCCCGCCTGATATAGATATTGATTTTGAAGATTCACGCCGGGACGAACTTTTGGCTTACGTAAAAGCTAAATACGGGAAGGAAAATGTTTCCCAGATAATTACCTTTATGACCTTAAAACGAAAAGCCGCGGTAAAAGCCGTAGGCCGCGTGCTGAATATCCCTTTCCAGGATGTGAATAAAGTAACCAAGATGATACCCTCGATCATAAAAAAGGAAGAGGGAAAAGAAGAACCCTCTCTGCTGGAACTCGTAAAAAAGATCAAGGAACTGGAAGAGTGGATGCGCAGGGATGAAAGAATAAAGAACATGCTTGAATACGCCAATGAAATAGAAGGCTTGAAAAGCGATGTCTCAACGCATGCGGCCGGGGTGGTAATAGCTAAAACAGCTCTGGTAAATTACCTGCCGCTTTACAAGGAGCCGGGGGAGGATGAGATCATTACCCAGTTCGAAAAGAACTGTGTGGAAAAGATAGGCCTTTTAAAAATGGATTTTCTGGGGCTAAAAACCCTGACCGTCATTAAGAATTGCATTCAAAATATAAAAAAAGAACGCGGTATCGTTATTGACCCCAATAACCTGCCCCTGGACGATAAAAAAGCTTTTCAGATATTATGCGAGGCAAAATCGGCGGGTATTTTCCAGCTTGAAAGCGCGGGTATGAAAGATCTCCTGCGCAAAATGAAACCTCAAACGATAGACGATATTATCGCGCTCATAGCCCTCTACCGGCCGGGACCCATGGATCTTATAGATGATTTTGTAAAAAGGAAGCATGGTTTGGTTACGGTGAAATACCAGCACCCGGACCTGGAGGAAATTCTTAAAGAAACCTACGGTGTTATGCTGTATCAGGAACAGGTCATGCAGGCGGCGGTCAAACTTGCCAGCTTCACGATGGGCCAGGCGGACAGCCTGCGCAAATACATGTCTAAGAAAAATCCCGAAGCAATGGAAAAACAGCGGATACTCTTTGTTAAGGGGGCGGTGGCCAATAAAATATCAGAAAATAAAGCCGAAAAGATCTTTGATGAAATTGTAAAGTTCGCGGGCTACGGCTTTAATAAATCACATTCAGCTTCCTATGCCATAGTATCTTATCAGACCGCCTATCTTAAGGCAAATTATCCGCTTGAATACTATGCGGCCCTGCTTACCTCCGAAGTTAACAATGCCGAAAAAGTGGGGATCTATGTGGATGAGATTAGAAAGAGCGGTTTTATTCTCCAGCCGCCGGACATAAACCTGTGTCAAACGGAATTCACGGTCCACGACAACAAGATATATTTTGCGCTCTCGGCCATAAAAAATGTCGGCGGGGCGGCAGCGGATTCCTTCATTAAAGAGCGCGCTAAGAACGGCCCCTATAAGTCCCTGCAGGACTTTTGTAACCGCGTGGACCTGAGGATCGCGAATAAAGAAGTCGTTGAGAGCCTGATACTGAGCGGTTCCTTTGATTGTTTTGGCATGAAGCGCCTCCGGATGACGCGTATGGCCGAAGATGCCGTTCTCAGCGCTCAGAAAAATCAACAGATACAGGCGACCGGCCAGGATTTCCTGTTTGAAAATATGACGGAACAGTTACAAAGGAACTATCCGGAAGATGAATATCCGGAAGACCGGCTCTTAAGCTTTGAAAAAAAACTGCTCGGGATCTACCTTTCAGGCCACCCGCTTGTTAAATATGAGGAACAAATGAAAAGATTTGTTTCCAATAATACCGTGAGTTTGATGGAAGTTGAAGACGGCAGCAAAGTCACGGTGGGAGGAATAATCAGCCGTTTGGAACTGAAAACCACCAAGAAAAATGAAAGAATGGCGATACTTTACCTTGAAGACCTGGGCGGGGTGGTTGAAGTCGTTGTTTTCCCTAAACTATTTGAACGCGTAAATAATAAGACGGCCGAAGAGGCCCTGGTCATAGTAAAAGGCCGCCTGGATTTTGACGACAGAAGCACGGAGAACACTGAAGAAAAAGGGACCCCTAAAATAATCGCGGAGGACATACTTCTGCTGGAAGAAGCGCAGAGCCGTTTGTATAAAAAAGCTCACATTAAAATAATTACCCTGGGACTGGAGGACCGCCTGCTTGAAGACCTAAAGCTGAATCTCTCGCGTTTTAACGGAAAAGGCACCTGCCAGGTATTTCTGCATTTTTATAAGAACGCGGAACAGCTGGAAGATATAATTGAGACCCCGCTGAAAATATCTCCGGCGCCGGAACTGATAAGTTATATTGAAACAAATTTTGGAGAAAACAGTATCTGGTTCTCGGAATGACAAGAAAAGACGATGTAAACTTAGATTTACTGAAAGAAGTTTGACAATACCTAAAATAGTTTAAGGAGCGGTTATGCTGACAAAAGCCAGGATAAGCGATGCCAGGGAGATCCAGAAGATCATAAACACCCACGCGGGTGAAGGAAAAATGCTGCAGCGGTCAATTCTGGAGATCTATGATACGATCAGGGATTTTTTTGTATTTAAGAAAAAAGGCAGGGTAATTGGAGTTACAGCCCTTAGCATCTGCTGGGAAGACCTTGCTGAAATAAGGTCAGTGGCCGTAATAAAGAGTGAATCGCGAAAAGGTGTTGCTGCTAAACTCCTGAAAGCGAGTTTTCGCGAAGCTAAAAAACTCGGAATAAAAAAGGTCTTTGTGCTGACCTACATACCTGAATATTTTAAGAAATACGGCTTTAATATAGTTGATAAATCAACACTTCCGCATAAGATATGGAAAGATTGTGTTAAGTGCCCTAAATTCCCCGATTGCGGCGAAACACCGATGGTTAAACAGATATGAAACTCTTCGAACTTACTGAGTTATACCAAAATGTAGTTGCCTGATTTATCAGGCGCACTTGGCAGGCTCGATAAATCGAGCAACTACAACGCTTTGGTCGCTTTGACTATATTGGAGGTAATTTATGAAGATTCTCGTAGTTGGTTCCGGTGGGCGGGAACATGCAATAGTTTGGTCTTTAAAGAAAAGCAAAAAAGTCACAAAACTCTATTGTGCCCCGGGCAACCCCGGAATAGCTGAAATTGCTGAATGCGTAAAGATAAAAGTTGAGGACATCAGCAGCCTGCTGGCTTTTGTTAAAAAAGAAAAAATAGATCTGACCGTTGTCGGGCCGGAAATACCTCTTTCCCTGGGAATAGTAAATACCTTTGAGGCCGCCGGGCTGAAGATATTCGGGCCCTGCCGGGAAGCTGCCTACCTTGAAGGCAGTAAAGCATTTGCTAAGGATTTTATGCGTAAATGCGGTATTCCCACGGCAAAACATGAAATATTCTATGATAAGGCAGAAGCCGTAAAATATATAAAAAAACAGGGAGCTCCGATCGTTATAAAAGCGGACGGCCTTGCCGCGGGTAAAGGTGTTATTGTCGCTTTAAAGATAGAAGACGCGCTTACGGCTCTTGACGATATCATGGAAAAAAAGGTTTTTGGTTCTGCCGGGGCAAAAGTAGTAGTAGAGGAGTTTTTGGAAGGCGAAGAAGCCACTTTGTTATGTTTTGTTGACGGTAAAACCTCGGTACCCATGGTGTCCTCTCAAGATCATAAAAGAGTTTTTGATATGGATCTGGGCCCGAATACGGGAGGCATGGGCGCTTATTCTCCGGCACCTGTATTGAACAAGGCCGTTGAAAATGCTATAATAAATAAGATTTTATACCCGACGGTTCTTGGCATGCATGCGCTGAGTCAACCGTATAAAGGTGTGCTTTATCTTGGTTTAATAATGACAGGAGAAGGCCCAAAAGTCATTGAATATAATGCCAGGTTCGGCGATCCTGAAACACAGGTAGTTTTGCCCAGGCTAAAGACTGATTTTGTAGATATTATCCTTGCAGTAATAGAAGGAACTCTCGCTAAACTCAATATAGAATGGGATAGCAGGCCGGCAGTTTGTATTGCAATGACCTCCAAAGGGTATCCCGGTAAATACGAAAACGGAAAAATAATTACCGGAATTAAAGAAGCCGAAGCTCTCGGAGATGTTGTTGTTTTCCATGCAGGCACGGAGTTAAAAGACGGTAAGCTTGTTACCAATGGCGGCAGAGTACTGGGAGTGACTGCGACCGGTGCTGACCTCAAGCAGGCCGTTGACAAAGCTTATAAAGCAGTTTCACTAATAAACTTTGAAGGCGCGCACTACAGAAAAGATATTTCGAAGAGAGCTTTCAATAGATGAAAATATATTTGCTCGATTGAGCAGGTCTGTCGTTCCTTTAAAAAAGATATTAGACAGACAAGAAGAGAGCGTTCAATAGATAAAAATATATTAGCTCGACTGAGCAGGTCTGTCGTTCCTTCAAAAAAGATATTAGACAGACAAGAAGAGAGCGTTCAATCGATAAAACAAATTACTGATAGCTGATAACTAATAACTAATTATTGTAGCTGTTTTACAGCTCATTAAATCAGCGGATATTTTATCCGCTACTTTAAAAATTAGTAATCAGCAATTAGCAATTAGTTATTATATTACGGGAGGTTTTTAATGCAAACACCTGAGTACAGATTAACAAGGGAAGCTTTTGGTGACACACTGGTACGGCTGGGGGCAGCAAATAAGAATATAGTTGTGCTGGATGCCGATCTGGCAAAATCCACGATGACCGCAAAGTTTTGGAAGGCCTATCCGGAAAGATTTTTTGATATGGGTATTGCCGAACAGGATATGATCTCTACTGCGGCCGGATTGGCTACAACCGGAAAAATTCCGTTCTGTGCCACTTACGGCGTTTTTTTGCCGGGCAGATGCTGGGATCAGATAAGAATATCAGTTTGCTATGCCAACCTGAATGTTAAAATAGCTGCCGCGCATGGCGGAGTTTCTGTGGGAGCCGACGGGGCCACGCACCAGGCGCTTGAAGACATAGCCATGACCAGGTGCCTGCCTAACCTTAAAATAATTATGCCTTGTGACGCTGTTGAAATGGAAAAAGCCGTGGAAGCAGCGGTTAATACCTACGGGCCGATCATGCTCCGTTTTGGCCGTGAGAAAGTTCCGGTACTTACAAAAAAAGAAGATAAGTTTGAACTGGGTAAAGCCCTTGTGCTTGCCGAAGGCAGTGATGTTACGTTGATCGGCGGCGGCGGGCTTATTCTTTACGAGTGCCTGCTGGCAGCGGAAGAACTTGCCAAAGAAAGGATTTCCTGCCGGGTCATAAATATGGCATCAATAAAACCTTTAGACCGGGAAGCAATAATTAAAGCGTGCAAAGAAACCGGCGCGCTCGTAACCTGTGAAGAACACCAGGTAATGGGCGGTATGGGCAGTGCAATAGCCGAAGTTGTTGTTGCAAACTCTCCTGTGCCGATGGAATTTATAGGCGTTCAGGACCGTTTCGGCGAGTCCGGAACCCCGAAAGAACTTTTTGACGAGTTCGGCCTCTCCGCGAAATTTATAGTCCAGGCCGTAAAAAAGGTTTTAAAAAGAAAGAAATAAAAACCTGAGCCGCGGGGGAAACTCCGCGGCTTTTTAACTTTACAGGAGTTAAAAAACGATGAAAAGAGTTGTGACTGGCAGTATTATATGCACGCTGGTGCTTTCTTTTTGTTTATTCGCAGCACCGCCTGCGCCGGGTATCAGCGGCGTTAATGCTCCCATAGACAGTGTTCATAAGATACCCGATGCAAAGTCATTAAAAGCCCTGGGTTACAGTCCGGAAATGATACAAAAAACCATAGGTGCATCCGGTACTAAAAATGTTGCTGTTGTTTTTGTAAATTTTACTGATTCCACTTTTGGGGCTACCGGCCTTACTTCTATCACTCACTACACTGACGCGACAAACGGGCTTTTAGCGCAAATGAAAAAATATTATTTGGAAGCATCCTCCTGCAGCGCTACCGGATTAACCCTAAATTTTACACCCTTTACAAACGCAGGAACTGGCTTTACATTATCAACTATTACATCCTTTTATGGTGGATATAATGGAGATTCCAATACTGAACTATTATTCAAAGAGGCTATTACATTATCCGGTGTAAATAAAGCATCCGGATATGATTCACTCCTTGTGGTTCATGCAGGTACCGGACAGGAATCAAATAATAATCACTCTGATGTCTGGTCTTTATATGACGAGCCATTTAGTACAACATATAATGGTTTTAATTCCGGAGAGACTGTCCCTATTACCGAATCTTCCGGCCATTCTCCTTTTGGCGTGCTTTGCCATGAGTTTGGACACCAGCTTGGCCTTGTTGACTTATATAATATAAATACCGGTTTGTCTAATATCGGCGGCTGGGATCTTATGGACTATGGAGCGTGGAGTAAAACTATTGTTGCTGGCGATACACCGCCTCATTTTACTTCCTGGAATAAGATCCGGCTTGGCTGGCTTACTCCTGCCACTGTCACAAGTTCAACAGCTCTAACTTTTAATCCGATAGCATCCGCATCAGCAAACAGTGTTAAAGTACCTATTCTTGGAAGTTCAACCGAATATTTTCTTTTTGAATACAGAGACAACTCCGGTTTTGATGCCGCGCTTCCCGGAAAAGGAGTACTGGTATGGCATATAGACGATTCCCAGGCCACTGCTTCGCGTATTGCCAGTAATACCGTAAATAGTAGTTACCCGCTTGGTGTTTACCTTGTTGAGAAGGATAAGGGCGGGGATGCAGGCAGCAACAAGGGTGATTCTACCGACCCGTTCAATGCAGCAGCGGATATATTTACCAGTCCGCAAAGCGACAGCTATACGAATGGAGTCAGTAAAATTACGCTTTCAGATTTTGTGGGAAGCGGAACACCGGCAATGACAGCCAAACTTTTTTCTATACCGGCAACTACCAACCTTGTGGCAAGAAAAGCCATTAATTTTCCTAATCCTGTGAAAAATGTTTCAAGCACGACTATCAGGGTAAGTTTTTCAAGGCCTTTTACCAGCGCAACACTCCGTATCTATACCCTGGCGGGCGAATTTTTATTCGAAAAAATAATTACGTCAACAGAATTAAATTCTTCTGCCTCAGGCGCAGCGGAAGAATGGATCTATGATTATAACTGGGATCTAAAAAATGACGCGGGTACGGCTGTTGCCAGCGGAATTTATTTATATAATATTACGGCTACCGTAAACTCGCAGAGAGAATCAAAGACCGGAAAATTAGCTATCATCAGATAAAGGAACTTAAAATGAATATTAAATATACTGCTCCCAGAGGGACAAAAGATGTTCTGCCTGAAACTGCCGTCAAGTGGCGTTATATTCAGGATACCGCGCGGCAGGTACTTAATTCCTTTGGCTATGAAGAAATAATAACACCTATGTTCGAAGCGACCGAGCTTTTTACGCGCGGCATAGGGGAAACTTCTGATATTGTCACAAAGGAAATGTATACCTTTACCGACAAGAAAGGCAGGAGTTTAACCCTGCGTCCCGAAGGTACCGCCGGGGTTGTCCGCGCTTATCTTGAAAACCGGCTTTACGCGCTGCCGTTACCGGTAAAACTGTTTTATACGGGTTCCATGTTCCGTTACGAGCGGCCGCAAGCCGGCAGGTTCAGAGAACACGCGCAGATCGGGGTGGAAGTATTCGGCTCGGACAGCGCTTATCTAGACGCGGAAGTTATTGCGGCGGTGGTGGCTATCTTTACCAAGCTCGGGCTTTCGGGACTGCTGACACAGCTAAATTCTATTGGCTGTAAGGGCTGCCGGCCCGGCTACACGGCAGTACTCCGAAATTACTTTATAAACAACACCGGAAAATTATGTGAAAACTGCAAGATCAGGGCAGAAAAGAACCCTTTGCGCATTCTTGATTGTAAAGACGAAAGCTGCAAAAATATCGTAAATGGAGGCAAGCTTCCCAAAATGTCCTCTTTCTTATGCGCAAGCTGCCGGGAGCATTTTGAAGAATTAAAGAGGGCACTTGACCTTTTACAGGTTGAATATAAGGTCAACGACTCCCTGGTCCGCGGCTTTGATTATTACACGGGTACGGTCTTTGAAGTACACTCGGAAAAGCTTGGGTCTCAGACCGCCATCATGGGCGGGGGCAGGTATAATGACCTGGTTGAAGAACTGGGCGGTGAAAAGACCCCGGCAGTAGGGTTTGGTTTTGGAATAGAACGCCTGGTCTCGGTAATAGACGCTCTGGGCATAAAATTACCTCTTGAAAATACTCTGGATTATTTTATCGTGCATCTTGGCAAAGAGGCCTTCAAAAAAGCTCTGGAACTGGCCGGAACGCTCAGAAAAAAAGGAAAAAGGGTACAGCTGGTCTATGAAGAAAAAAATATAAAAGCGCAGATGAAGACTGCTGACCAGTTAAAGGCAAAAAAAGTAGTAATTATCGGGGAGAACGAGCTTAAAGATAATGTTCTTATGCTTAAAAATATGGCTGACGGTTCCCAGACCCGTATAAGTTTTGAAAATTTAATTAAGGAGTGAGCAATGCTTAGGTCCAATTACTGCGGTAAAGTGAACATAGAACATCTTGGAAAAGAAGTGGAGCTTGCCGGCTGGGTCAATACCTGGCGGGACCATGGCGGGGTTATTTTTATTGACCTCCGGGACCGCACGGGGGTTGTACAGCTGGTTTTCAATCCGGCAGTCAATAAAGAAGTGCACGCCGTCGCGCAGGGTGTCAGGGATGAGTTTGTCCTCAATATAAAAGGTATCGTGGAACACAGGCCCGAAGGCACGGTCAATAAAAACCTCTCCTCCGGGGAAATAGAGCTCAGAGTGAGTTCAATTGTTATCCTGAACCCGTCAAAAGCGCTTCCGTTCCAGATAAGAGACGATATAAATGTCGCGGAAGAGGTACGCTTGCAGTACAGGTACCTTGACCTGCGCCGCCCCCGAATGTTCCGGAACTTTAATATGCGCCACAAGGTGTCTTTTCTGGTCCGCGATTATCTGGACAAACAGGGTTTTTTAGAGGTAGAAACTCCCATTTTATTTAAGACCACGCCGGAAGGCGCCAGGGATTATCTGGTACCGAGCCGTGTAAATCCGGGTGAATTCTATGCTTTACCCCAGTCGCCCCAGATGCTTAAACAAACCCTGATGATCTCGGGCTTTGATAAATATTTTCAGCTGGCCAAGTGTTTCAGGGATGAGGATCTGCGCGCGGACCGGCAGCCCGAGTTCACGCAGATAGACATAGAGATGTCCTTTATCTCTGAAGAAGATATAATCACGCTTACAGAAGGGCTGGTCTCCTATGTTTTTAAAAATGCCCTCGGCCTGGAGGTTAACGCGCCTTTCAAGCGCCTGACCTACGATGACGCCCTTGATAAATACGGTACGGACAAGCCGGATCTGAGGTTTGGACTGGAACTGGTAAATATTACGGAGCTCGTGAAAAACGCGGAATATAAGATCTTCGCAAGCGTAGCCGCTGCCGGCGGAATAATAAAGGGCTTGAACGCCAAAAAATGCGGCTCTTTTTCCAGAATGGAAATAGAAAACCTTATTGAATTCGTAAAAACACTCGGGGCAAAAGGTATGTCCTGGTTTAAGGTTGAGAACGGCAAGCTGGAATCTAATCTCTCAAAATTTTTCAGTGAAGAAATGAAAGCGGCGATGCTGCAGGCCTTTAAGGCCGAAGACGGGGATCTTATACTTATCATTGCCGATAAACAGGCGGGAGCCAACCAGGCGCTGGACCATTTAAGAAGGCATCTGGGAGAAAAACTTAAACTAATAGACAGGGATGCGTTTGTTTTTGAATGGGTCCTTGAATTTCCTTTGTTCGGCTGGAATGAAGAGGAAAAACGTTTTGACCCCATGCATCACCCGTTTACTTCACCAAAAACCGCGGATCTGCAGTACTTTGAAAAAGAGCCGGGTAAAATGAAAGCACGGGCCTATGACCTGGTTTTGAACGGAACAGAACTGGGAGGCGGGAGCATAAGGATCCATACCCGCGCAATCCAGGAATTGATGTTCAAAGCCATCGGTATCACCGAAGAGCAGGCAAAAGACAGGTTTGGCTTTCTTATGGACGCTTTTGAATTTGGAACGCCGCCGCACGGCGGAATTGCCTTCGGTTTAGACAGGCTGCTCATGCTTATGCTGAAGGAAACCTCTTTAAGGGATGTTATTGCCTTCCCTAAGACTCAAAAAGCCCAATGCCCGCTTTCCAACGCGCCTTCAAGCGCGGAAGACAAACAATTGCGCGAACTTCACATAAAAGTCATAGAAACACCGAAAAAAGAAGAAAAAAAAGGAGGAGGAAATGAATAGATTTATTCTGGCAGCATCAGTTTTTATTTTTATATTTAGTTCCGTACCGGCTTTTACCGCACCTGCGGACGCGGCGAAAGAGGCCCTGGAAAAAATAAAAAAAGACAAAGAAGCAGATCTAATAAAAAAGCAGGAACAAAAGCAAAAAGCAGGAGCGTCAAGTGCCGGGGATAACACCAGTATTCCCGGAAAACTGCTTTTTCGCGGAAAAGTCGAAAAGATCAATTTTTCCCTGACTTCCGCTCAGGTGGGTTCCGTAACGTTTAAGCTTGAAAACGGCCAAACAGTCACGGCGACTTATGGAAAAAACTTTATTATGAGAAAACAACCTGTAGGTTTCAGTAATATTTCACATGGAATGAAAGTTGCCATAGTAAATCCTCCGCCGACAATTACGGTAACCCCCGGCTCCGCACCGGATGCATCAGCAATGCAGGCGCTTTTAGCCAACTGCGTAATATCACCGGCTTCAATGCTCTATTTTGGAAATGATGCCGATGATCTCGGGCAGTATTACCCGGCTGCAGCTACAAAACCGCCTGCTCCGGCCAAGAGGTAATATTAACCGGACCTGAAGATTATCTCTATACAGGAATATAAGCGTGAAAATAATTTCAAAAAATATCCATATAAGTAATGCAAAAGAGGCCATAAACGTATTTGGCCATAATGATGAAGCGCTTAATCTTATAGAGGAGGCCTTTCCCGTAAAACTTACCGCCAGGGGGCACACGCTTAACGCAACGGGAAGCAAGGAAGCTGTGGAGGCGGTGGAGAATGTTTTCAACAACCTGAAAAGCCTGCACAGAGACCGGGAACATATTCATGTAGAGACGGTCAAAAAACTTATTTCTCTTTATAAAGATAAAGGCGGGCAGAATTACGTTGAGGCCATAAATAGCGATAACGAGGCCATACCTGTACCTTCAAAAAAACGTTATATAAAAGCAAAAACCGAAGGACAGCGCAAGTATATAGAGGGCATTAAAAACCATGATATGGTTTTTGGCGTGGGCCCGGCCGGCACGGGAAAAACCTATCTGGCTGTTGCCATGGCCGTAGCCGCGCTTACCTCCGGGAAAGTTGACAGAATAGTTTTAACGCGGCCGGCAGTCGATGCCGGTGAAAAACTGGGTTTTCTGCCGGGGACTATGCAGGAAAAAGTTAACCCCTATTTAAGGCCGCTTTATGATGCAATGTACGACATGGTGGATACCGAACAATTCATGGAACTGGTACAGCGCGACTCCATTGAGGTCGCTCCGCTTGCCTATATGCGGGGCCGGACTCTGAATAATTGTTTTATAATCCTGGACGAAGCCCAAAATACCACGCCGGAGCAGATGAAAATGTTCGTTACCAGGCTCGGGTTTGGCTCAAAAGCTGTAATAACCGGGGATATCACACAGGTAGACCTGCCCAGAGAAAAACAATCCGGACTTATCTATATCTTAAATATACTCAAGGATATTAAGGAGATCAAGATCATTCATCTTACGGCCCTGGACGCGGTAAGGCATAATCTGGTACAAAAGATCATAATGGCTTTTGAGAGACATGAAAAGAAACAAAGCTGAGGCAATAAGTTTAACCTATGACGGCCTGAAACCCGGGGCTAAGCCGCCCGGACTCAGTTCAGCAAAGATAAAAACAATTTTTAAACTGCTTTTGAAAACTGAAAAAATAAACAAAACGGTAGGCATTGTTTTTACAAATAACAGGACTATCCGGCAGCTTAACCGTACCTACCGGTACACTGACAGCGTGACCGATGTTCTTTCTTTTGAATATGGAAAAGGCTCAGAAATGCTGGGAGAGATAATTATTTCTCTTGAAACAGCGGAAAAACAGGCGGGAAAATACGGGAACAGCTTTGCCGTAGAAACGGTGCTGCTGTTAATTCACGGTTTTTATCATATACTCGGGCACAGGCACTACTGGAAAGCTGACTTCCACAAAATGAACAAAAAAGAACGGCAGGCATTTAAAATACTTCAAAATAAGAGGCTGGTATAATATGGGTTTTGGTTTTGACGCGGTAATACTCGGCTTTCTGCTTATTATACTATTTTTTCTTGAAAGTTTATTCTCCGGCATTGAAACGGCCTTAATTTCTCTAAGCAGGACCCGGACCGCTCTTTTAATTAAAGAAAATCCCAAAAAAGAAAAATACCTGTCTATCTGGATAAAAGAGCCGAATGAGATCCTTTCAACCCTGCTTATCGGCATTAACGCTGTTGCCGTTACTTCTGCAACTTTAAGCGCTCTTTTGGCCGATGAAATGGCGGGTCATTTTAATCTTAACAAAGCGTTGCTGACAACTTTGAGCGGCCTGGCCGTAACTTTTATAATTGTTGTTTTTGGAGAAATTGTACCTAAAATATACGCCATACACAATGCGGAGAAAACTATCAAACGTATGATAATTCCGCTCTACTATTTTCATAAACTGATAAATCCTGTTACCAGATTATTTACAAAGACCAGCCTGCGTATTATCAGCGCTTTTGGCGGTAAGGCCGATAAGAACACGCCTATACTCACGCGGGATGAGATCAGGGCAATTGTCAGATTAGGCAGCGAGGAAGGCATACTTAAAGGTGAAGAAGGTTCTATGCTCCGCAATGTTTTCAAGTTCAATGAAAAAGTTGCAAAAGAAGCCATGCTGCCTATTGAAAATACCTTCTGCGTAAATACCGCCGATACTATTAATCAGATACTGAAAGGCACGGCCGAGGAAGGGCATACCCGCATGCCGGTGTATAAAGGCGACAGAAATAATATCATCGGCATTATACACGGTAAAGACCTCATTAATCTCCTGCTGAATAAAAAACTTTTTGTGCTTGAGGACCTTATGCGGCCGCCGTATTTCGTAAATGAAAATAAAAAAATAGCCGAATTGCTCACGGAGTTCAAAAAAGGCAAGGTTCATATGGCTGTCGTTAAGAACAATGAAGGGCTCGTTACCGGGATGATAACACTGGAAGATGTACTTGAAGAGATCGTAGGGGACATAAATGATGAATATGATCAACAGGCGGTACTGCAAAACCCGTCTTGATATTACGGGTGTTTTTGGTTATCCGGTAAAACACAGTCTTTCACCTGCCATGCAGAATGCCGCTTTTAAGAAAGCCGGCCTGAATACTGTTTATCTGCCTTTTGCGGTGAAACCCGCAGAATGCGCTTTTCTGATAAAGAAGCTACCGGCACTTGGCATTACCGGAATAAATCTGACCATCCCGCATAAAGAAACAGGTTTTCAAAATGTTGAGTATCTTTCCCGGGACGCGAAAATTTGCCGCGCGGTCAATACAATAACGGTAAAAAACGGAAAACTTTACGGAACCAGTACAGACGGCGAAGGCCTGTTAAGGGCGCTTAAATACGCCGCGGGCCTGGATATCAGGAATAAAAGCGTAATAATACTCGGAGCCGGAGGTGCAGGAAGGTCCGCGGGCATTTACCTGGCCGTAAAGGGAGCAAAAAGGATAATTATTGCCAACAGGACAGCAGATAAAGCCCTGAGCACGGTAAAACTTATCAAAAAAGCCGCTCCAAAAGTTGAAGCTTTTTTTGTTCCGCTTAAAGAGAGCGTAATAAGAAAATACTGTACCGGCTCAGAACTGATAATTAACGCCACCTCTTTGGGTTTAAGAAATACTGACCGGCCCGTTCTGGGGCCAAAAGCTTTCAGGAAGAATATTATTTTTTATGATATGATCTACAACCCTGCCATGACAGCAACTATGAGAGCGGCAAAAAGGGGAGGGGCCAATGTTTATAACGGCTTGAGCATGCTGCTTTTTCAAGGTGCGCTTTCCTGGGAACTCTGGACCGGGAAAAAAGCGCCGCTGCAGGTCATGGAAAAAGCTTTAAGTAGAAATTTATTTAAGGAATAAAGTGAAAACCGCGCTTTATTGGGAATCTTATAAGGATAAAATAAAATGCCTGCTTTGCCCGCATTTTTGTATTATTACCGCGGGAAGTTCCGGGCTTTGCAAGGTCAGAAAGAATATTGACGGAGAGCTGGTTTCCACTATTTTTGGAGAAGCAACTTCAATAGCCCTGGATCCGGTTGAAAAAAAACCTTTGTATCATTTTTATCCCGGTTCAAAAATTCTTTCTGCAGGTACAAACGGCTGTAATTTCTCCTGTCAGTTTTGCCAGAATTGGGAGATCTCGCAGAACAGTGATTCCGGCAGGCAGGATATCTCCGCGGCTGAACTGATAAACACCGCTTTAAAAGCAAGAGCCCTGGGGATCGCCTACACTTATAATGAACCCTTTGTCTGGTTTGAATTTGTCCTGGAAACGGCTCAAAAGGCGAAAAAAGCCGGGCTTAAGAATGTACTGGTAACCAACGGCTACGTGAACCGGGCGCCGCTTAGGGAACTTTTACCTTTTATAGACGCAATGAATATAGATCTGAAAGCTTTTAAAGAAAGTTTCTATAAGAATATTTGTAACGGCGGTGTGGAGGCCGTAAAAAATACCATAAAAGAATCTTTTAAACAATGTCATATTGAGCTGACCAATCTGCTTATTCCTTCGCTCAACGATACGGAAAAGGAGCTTCAAGACATGGCGGAATGGATCGCCTCAATTTCTCCTGACATTCCGGTTCACCTTTCCAGGTATTTTCCGTATCATAAAATGACAACCGGAGCGACCACGGAAAAGTCGCTTCTGAACGCGCGAGCAATACTGTCAAAAGCACTCAGATATGTCTATCTCGGCAACACAAATATTGAAGGCAGCGGCCTTACTCGCTGTCATAAATGCAATAAACCTATTGCTGATAGGACAGGTTATTCATTCAGGTCTTTGAATTTAGTGAAAGGGAAATGCGGATATTGCGGAAATCCGGTATACGGAAAGTACTAGACAAACGCCGTTTAACACTCTATTAAATGATTGATAATATAAGCTGTATTCGGTATAATACATGATTAACGGCGGCATAGCCAAGTGGTAAGGCAGCGGTCTGCAAAACCGCTATTCCTCGGTTCAAATCCGAGTGCCGCCTCCAATATAAGGAGAATATGAAAAAACTTTTAATACTGGCTTTGGTTCTCTGCTCCTATTTTCTTGCCGAGGAAAAGATAGCAATTGATTATCTACTGGTACAGAAAGGAGCAATTGCGCCGGAATTTTCTCTCTATGATTCTATTAAGCGTAAAAAATACAGTGTAGGTGAAAACCGGGAAAAGAAACTGCTGCTTATTAACTTTTTTGCCACCTACTGCAAACCCTGCAAACAGGAGTTCCCGGGTTTCTCAAAACTTTATGAAAAATACGGAAAAAGCCTTCAAATTCTTGCTATCTCTGTTGAAAAAGATAATAAAAAAATTTCCGATTTCGCAAAAGAACTTAATTTAAATTTTCCCGTATTTATGGATTACACAAAAGCTTCTATAAATCAATATATAAAACCGGCTTCAACAGCTGCGCTCCCGACAAATATTCTTGTAGGAAAAGACGGTGTTATACTTGAAATTACTACAACCCTTGAGGAAAAGACCCTGGAAGAATGGGTAATTAAATATTCCGGGCTAAAAGAACAGCTAAAAGACCAGTCAAAAGAGAAATAGCTTTAGGCAGAGGATAAACAGCGTGCCAAAGAAAAAAAACAGCAGCAAAAAAAATAAAAGCCCCTTAATCACGATATTATTTGTTGTGGCTCTTGTAACAGTTTTCTATCTCGCCGGCCAGGTTCAGGATAAAGACAGGCAATTGAAGGAATTAAGAAACAACAATAAGACGAGTACGTCCGGAAATAAACAAGCCGAAGGCTCCACGGTTTTTAATAAACAAATTTCAACAAAAGAGCAGGAAGCCGCAGCAAGGAAGCAAATTAAGGATAACCTTGAAGCTCTGGTCGGTAAAAAACCGTTTATGGCAGCCGGTAAATGGGTACTTTCCGATATAAAATTCAAAGATAACGGTACGGTAACTTTATTTTACGAAGACGGCCACGAAGCGGGTGAAGTTACCTATAAAATAAACGATCCTTCTAATTATACCACCTGGAAAAAAGACGCAAATAAGTAAGGCCTGGACTTCTAATTATTTTCATAATAGAAATTATGCTTTCTTATTGTTATTTGGCTTGACTATATAAGGCTTTTTTTGGTATAATTTGATGCTAATTTATTGAAACTATTTTATAGTGTATTAAGGAGGAGACCATCAGCAGGCAATATAGATTAAACAATTCTATCAGAGTAAATGAAGTAAGATTAATTGGTGTAAATGGCGAACCTCTAGGGGTTGTACCTATAACAACGGCAATGTCCATGGCGAAGACCGCCAAACTGGATTTAATTGAAATATCCCCCAATACAGTGCCGCCGGTCTGTAAAATAGCTGATTTTGGTAAATTTAGATACGAAATTGAAAAAAAAGAAAAACTTGCCAGAAAGAACCAGAAGACCGTCGTTATTAAAGAGATAAAGATCAGGCCTAAGATTGATGTTCACGATTTTCAGACAAAGACTGGGCATATTGAAAGATTCATAAAAGAAGGCAATAAAGTAAGAGTAACCATAATGTTTCGGGGCCGTGAAATGGCCCATAAAGAAATAGGTAAAGCACTGTTAGACAAGGTCCTTACGCAATTTATACCTATTGCTGATATAGAACAGCCAAGTAAACTTGAAGGTTATAATATGACCGCTTTACTGGCTCCAAAGAAGGGGAAGTAAAATGCCAAAGTTAAAAAGTGATAGTGCTGCAAAGAAAAGGTTCAGGGTCACAAAGAGAGGCAAAGTAATGAAGAAAAAAGCCGGTGCACGGCATATCATGGAACACAAAGATAAGAACAGGACCTTAAACTTAAGAAAAAAAGGCAGTTTAAACAAAGTGGATGCCAAGGTTATCAAGCATCTCCTTCCATACAATTAAATTAGGGGGACTGGAAAATGGCGCGCGTTAAAGGCGGAGTAACAACAAGAGCAAGAAAGAAGAAGATATTTAAGCTTACAAAAGGTTTTTGGGGCAAAAAAAAGAATTGCTACAGATTTGCAACTGAAGCGGTTGACCGGGCGGGTAATTTTGCTTATAGGGACAGAAAAACAAAGAAACGCCTGTTCAGGCAGATGTGGATAATAAGGATCTCTGCTATTCTTAAGGCAAATGGTTCTTCCTATAGCAAATTTGCCGGTGCGCTGAAAAAAGCAAAAATAGAGATCAACAGAAAAATGTTGTCTGACATTGCGGCAACGGACCCGAATTCTTTTCTTAAGATCATGGAAGCCGTAAAAGTTTAATAAAAGGAATTGCTGCGCCGGTAACCTGAAAAACGGGTTACCGGCGTTTCTTATTTGAGGAGTAAAGGATAGCAAAATGAAAGCCAGCCAGGCGATAAGTTCCAGGGCCAATCCCAGGATAAAAGAGCTTCTTGACCTAAAAACATCAAAAGAACATTTTTTTGTTGAAGGCTATAGAATTATAGACGAAATATTAAAAGCAGGCCTGACACCTGAAGAACTCATCTTTACACCCAAAGCTGAAAAAGATCCTCTCACGGTCAAGGCAAGATCTATGGCCAAAAATTCTGCGCTGCTTAGCCAGCAGGTTTTTGACCGCGTGTCCGATACAAAGGAACCGCAGGGTTTGGCGGCTTTTTTCAAGAAACAAAGTTACAAGATCAACGAACTGCTTAATAAGACAGGAAAAAACAGGGTTTTTCTTCTGCTGGATGAAATTCAAGATCCCGGAAACTTAGGTACGATATTCCGCACGGCCAGGGCTTCAGGAGTTTCAGGGATATTTCTAACCAGCAAATCAGTATCAATTACCAATACAAAGGTTATTCGTGCCTCAATGGGTTCTATTTTTACTGTGCCTTTTGTTGACAATATCAAAATTAATGACGCAATATCCTATCTTAAAAATAGCCATGTAACTATTGCCGCAGCAGACGCAAAATCAGGCCTTGACCTTTTCAAAACCAACTACTCTTTACCGGTTTGTTTTGTACTTGGGAGTGAAGCCCATGGACTTCAAGAAGATATCTTAAAAAGGTCAGACACTGTCCTGGCTATTCCAATGATCAATCCGATTGAATCACTTAATCTTAGCGTATCTGCCTCAATATTGATGTATGATGCTCTAAAAAGGTACACCTAGACAAATTGTAACAGCTTACCCGAATACCCTGAATATGCGTGAGGTCGTGTTTGTTCCACACTTAGCTCATTTCTCTAACTGTAAACTTTAATTTTCTACTACAACTTGTTATCTTTTAGGAAGATTTTCTTTTTCTGTTCTCTTGACAAGAGGTAAAGACCGTGTTATAATTAACTAACATCTATAAAGCTTTTTATGATGTCTTGGTGCCTTTAAATTCATATAAAGGAATAAAGAGAGATTAATGGAAAATGAATTAGCCGGGTTATCAGAAGAAATAGACCGGGATTTTACATCCGTAAAAGAAGCAAAAGAACTTGAACTACTAAGGGTAAAATATATTGGCAAAAAAGGATCCATTTCTGCGTATTATGAGAGGATGGGAAAGCTTTCTAAAGAAGAACGGCCCAAATTCGGACAGCAATTAAATGCTCTAAAGAACAAAGTTGATAAATACCTGCTGGAAAAGCTATCAGCCCTTGATGAAAATATAAAAATAGAAAAAATTGATTTTTCTATGCCGGGTTACAGGCTCCCTGCCGGAAAATATCATCTTATCACTCAGACAATTGCCCGCGTAAAAGAGATATTTCACGGCCTGAATTTTGACTTTGCTGAAGGGCCGGAATTAGAGACCGAATACTATAATTTTGAAGCCCTGAATTTCCCCCCGCATCATCCTGCCAGAGATATGCAGGATTCCTTCCATATCGATAACGGGCATGTACTGCGAACTCATACTTCCCCGGTACAGGTACGAACCATGGAGAAGAAGGCTCCTCCTTTGAGGATAATTTCAATTGGAAAATGTTATCGTAATGATCCGCTTGATGCTTCGCATTTGCCTATGTTTCAACAGATCGAAGGCCTGATGGTGGATGAAGATGTCAATTTTGGCGATCTTAAAGGTATCTTAAAGATATTCTTCAGTGAATTTTTTCAGAAAAAAACTAACATCCGCCTGAATCCCAGTTTTTTTCCTTTTACCGAGCCAAGTGCCGAGGTTTCGGTTACCTGTCCTATTTGCACAAATGGCTGTCCTCTTTGTAAAAAAACAGGGTGGATAGAATTATTCGGCGCCGGAATGGTTGACCCCAATGTCTTTAAATATGTTAAATATGACTCCGAGAAATTCACCGGCTTTGCTTTCGGCGGCGGAATAGAACGGCTTACAATTATCAAGCACAGCATTAATGATATCCGTCATTTTTATGAAAATGATATCAGGTTTTTAGAGCAATTCTAGGATAAAATGAAGATAACTTATAATTGGCTTAAAGAATATATTGATACGGGCCTTACGCCTGAAGAACTGCATAAGAAGTTTTTCACGCTCGGTATCGGTATTGAAACCTTTGCACCGCTCTACACGGATATAAATAAAGTATTGATAGGACAAATACTCGAAGTTCAAAAGCACCCGAATGCAGATAAATTAACTGTTTGTACGGTAGCTACCGGAACGGAAAAACTCGTGATAGTCTGCGGGGCAAAAAACCATAAAGCCGGGGATAAGGCCGCTTTAGCTGTAAACGGTGCTACGCTCCCCGGGGGCCTTACAATAAAAAAAGTTGAACTTCGCGGTATCGAATCCAATGGCATGCTTTGCTCAGAAAAAGAACTGGGTCTGGCGGATTCTTCAGCCGGTATAATGATTCTTCCGCCCGAAGCGCCTCTGGGAAAAGACTTTAAAGAAACCTACGGGCTTAATGATTGGCTTTATGATATTGAGGTAATGCCCAATAAACCCGAATATCTCGGTATTATCGGGATTGCAAGAGTATTAAGTGCCGCTTTAAAGAAACCCATGAAGCTTTCTGAAACCGGTTTTAACGAAGAAAAAGCCTTGAAAACCGCAGATATAGTAAAAGTAAAGATTGAGGATAAAGAACTCTGTCCGAGGTATACCTCCAGATACCTGGCTGGCGTAAAATTAGGGCCTTCTCCTGTTGCGGTACAGGTACGGCTAAGGTCTGTGGGGATCAGAGCCATCAATAATATTGTCGACGCTACCAATTATGCTCTCATAGAAACCGGGCATCCTCTTCACGCTTTCGACGCTGAACTTACGGCAGGGAGGACAATAATTGTCAGAAGGGCAAAAAACGGCGAGGAAATTACCACACTGGACGGGATAAAGCGAAAACTGGACAAAGATATACTTGTAATTGCGGACCCGGAAAAAGCAATTGCACTTGCAGGAATAATGGGCGGCCGGGTTTCAGAAATTAACAATAACACAGTAAACGTAATTCTTGAAAGCGCTTATTTTGCTCCGGTAGCAATAAGAAAAACTTCCAAAAAACTCGGCCTTATGACGGAAGCTTCGTATAGATTCGAACGCGGCACCGATTATGACGGAATAATCAACGCGCTGAACAGGACAACAAGGCTTATTGCTCAATTTTCCGGCGGCAAAATAGCTTCCGGCTATATTGATGTGTATCCGGAAAAACTTAAACAAGAAAGTATTACGACACGCTATGAACGGGTAAATAAAATACTGGGCACAAAGATCCCCGGCCAGGAAATGCTTGATATTTCCAAAAGCCTGGGTTTTAGGGCTACCGGGCAGGACGATAAGGCCTTTACTGTAACTGTGCCAAGTTTCAGAGTGGACGTTACCCGTGAAATAGATATGGTGGAGGAGATCGCTGTTATCTATGGCTACGATAAGATACCGGAAAGATTTCCGCGCATTGAGCTCGCGCAAGTAAGCGCTTTGTCCGGTTTAGAAGAAAGAGTTAAGGCCTCCTTAATTAACAGAGGCTTAAACGAAATTATAACTTTTACTTTTATGGATAAAGCCTGGTTTGACAAAGCAGAAATTTCCGCGGATAATCCTATAAGAACCGGCTCCGTACCGCTGGTTAACCATTTAATAGAAAATTGGAATACTTTAAGAAGCACCTTGCTGCCAAATATGCTAAATGCTGTTGCTTTAAACGCGGTAAGCCACGGGAATAAAGATCTAAAATTCATTGAAACAGGTAAGGTCTTCAGTAAAACCGGTAAAGACTATCTTGAACACAACGCACTCGGGATCCTTGTTTCAGGGGCTGCGGGGCCTTCTTCCTGGCTGCAGGAGCCAAAAGAAGGAGGATTTTTCTTTCTGAAGGGATTGTTAGAAGGGTTGTTTGGTGATTTAAATGTCAATTATATCCTAAAAGACGGTTCAAATGACTTTTTTGATCCTGCCTGCGCTATCAAAATACTATGCGGGAACGAGCAAATAGGCATAGCCGGAGAAGTAAAAAGAAAAATTCTCAAACTTCCGGATATAAAAGAACGGGTCTATTTCGCCGAAATTGATCTGCAGATCCTTCAGAATAAAATAGGGCCTAAAAAAAGCTTCTTACAACTGCCTAAGTTCCCGGCAAATAGCAGGGATATTTCTTTTATAGTTGATACCGGCTTGAATGCCGGTGAAATCTTGAGTTTTATCCGGGAAACCGGACACTCTAATTTGGTTAATGTGGAAATAATTGACCTGTACCTTGGCGATAAAGTAGAGAAAGGGAAAAAAAGCATAACCTATTCCCTGACTTATAGAAATCCTGCAAAAACTCTTACAGATGGAGAAGTTGACTCCATAAATAAAGATATTATCCAGAAAGTGCTAAAGATGTTTAACGCCCAAATCAGGTTATAACGGCGAAGGACTGGTGTATTTTTATGGAAAATATTGACCTTTTAGAACAAAAAATGCGCAAGCTGCTTGAAGAGTATAATCTTCTTAAAAAAAATAATCTTGAAACTCTTGAACAGGTGAAAGAACTTATGGCCTATAAAACGGAAATGGAAAAGATCAGGGAAAAAAGAGAAAAAGCCAAAACTCAGGTTGACGACATAATTGACACAATAGATAAGATCCAGCTTGATTTGAAACTTTAATTATACCTGTTTAATTGTATATTCAGGAGGGGGAAATGGAAGAGAATAAAAAAGGGGTAAGTGTTGATATTTTTGGCAGTGAATATATTATAAAAGGCGATGGAAACGTCGAATATACAAAAGAAGTTGCAAGCTATGTTGACTTAAAAATGCGTGAAATATCAGCAGTTACTTCTAATGTTTCCTCTCTTAAGCTCGCGATCCTGACAGCTTTGAATCTGGCAGATGAGGTTCATAAGTTAAAACAAGAAAAAGTAATTAGCGACAGCGTAAAGACAAAAGTTGATGCTTTAGTTCAAGTTTTGGAAGGTCAAGGATTTTAAGGAGGAAATTAAAGTGAGAAAACTATTGATAGGCCTGTTTTTAGCCATTATTTTTATATTCTCCGGATGTTCTTACCGTCCGGCACTTACGGCCGGGGAAGAAGGTTCCTATCATGACTGTGAGGCTCTTATTTTGCAAGCCGGGGCAGATATTGAGGCAGCGAAAGCAGCAGGTGCTGAAGTTTTTGCAAAAGATTCGCTAAACCTGGCGGCTGTTTCTTTGGAAAATGCAAAGGTCTCTTTGGCGCAAAAGGATTTTTCTAAGGCAAAAGAAAATGCTTTGAGAGCCAGCGCGGAGGCAAAAAGAGCTTTAAACGAGCAACAATCCGCTAAACAAGGAATAATAGAGACAGAAAAACAGATAGCTTCTGCAAAAGAAGCAAAAATTGACGATGAATCGCCTTCAGCATTCAGGGTAGCTGTTGATCAGCTTGAAGCAGCAAAAAATGCCTATAATTTAAATGATTTTCCTCTTGTGAATATTTGTGTCTACAAATCAGCTCTGGCATTAAAAAGAGCAAACGAAGAGCCGGTTGCAGCAAAAAATGCTGTTTCTGCTGCAGAAGAAGATATTATCACGGCAAATGAATTAAAGATCGAAGCAATTTCTCCCGATAGCTACAAAGCTGCTTCAGAGGCCTACGACCTCTCAAAATTAAGCCTGGAATCAAAAAATAACGTTGCAGCGATTGAGTCTGCCGGCAAGGCCTCAAAACTCTTAAAAACTGAAATAATAAAGGCAGTGTATCTCTATATCGAACAAGCAAAAACTGATCTTGCTGCTGCCAGGGAAGCCGGAGCTTCTGAGTTTGCAGCTGATAAACTTTCTATTGCAGAAGAATACATGGCCAGCGTCAATTCATTACTGGAAAAAGGCCAATTCTTAAATGCTAAGAATTCGGCTGAGAAAGTGGCGATTGCGGCAAAAGAGGCTGAAATCAAAGCAAAAGCCGGGAAAGAAGCCAAATTAATCAGAACATCAGTTGCTGCAGCCTTAGAAACACCGGACAATTCAAGCAATGAAACTGAAATGCCTGCAAATAAAGCCGTTGTTGAGAAGATTCAAACAAAAAAACCTGCAGTTTCAGCTCAAGATAACAATAATGAGACTGTTAAAAATGTTAATGTTGAAATTGCCAAAGGAGATGTACCTTTAATAACCGTAAAAGCAAAAGTTAAAGATGGATATAATATTTTTATAATAACGGGTATTGTTGTAGTTATTATTATTATTGCGGTGTTTATGATCAGATTCATTAGGAAGATTGTGACAAAGTCAAATACCTTACCCGTATAAAATCAGGTTTTTCCTCTTCAGAGAACAATAAACGCCTATAAGATATATTACGTTAACTAACAATGATACCTTTTAAAAACTCTCAAAAATCCAACACCCTTCTCAAATGCTTCATCATGTTAATAACATAACATCGCCGTAACTATAGAATCTATATCCGGAGTTAACAGCTTCGTTATAAGCTTTTAGAATAAACTCCCTGCCGCCGAAGGCACAGGTCATAACAAGATTTGTGGATTTTGGCAAATGAAAATTGGTTATCATACCATCAATTACCTTGTACTTGTAACCATCTACTATAAAGAGCCCTGTCCAGGCCTTACCCGCCTCTATTAGGCCTCTGTGAGGGTCATTACAGCATGATTCAAGCGCCCTGGTACTGCTCGTGCCAACACTTATTACACGGCGGCCTGCCAGTTTGGCCTCGTTTATTTTTTTCGCGGAGGCATCATCTATTTCAAAGTATTCCTTATCCATATTGTGTTTTTCAATATCATCAGTCTTAATAGGTTTAAAAGTACCTTTGCCAATGTGATGTGTAATTTCTACGATCTCAACACCAAAATTTTGAAGTTCCTTAATTAATTGGGGAGTAAAATGCATTCCTGCTGTGGGCGCGGCAATTGACCCGTCAATTTTCGCATATATGGTCTGATAATCGTTTTTATCCTTATTTTTAAAGGCTATTTCTGCCTCTTTTCCTGATCTTTTTATATATGGAGGCAGGGGGGCGAATCCAATCTCTTTAATAATTTCAGAAATTGCTCTACCCGCTGGCTCAAAGAATTCAATTAAAAACTCATCATCTATAAGCTCTTTTACGATACCTTTCAATTCTCTCTTTTCTGAAATAAGCACTGTTCCGGGTAGTATCCCTTTCCTTTTTGAAAGAATAACTCTCCAGATATCTTTTTCGTTACTTACTTTCTTTACCAGCAAAACTTCAATTCTACCGAGGGTTTTCTCCTTATAAAGCAATAACTTAGCCGGTACAACTTTTGTATTATTAACAACAAGAAGATCATTGCTTTTCAGGTAATTTTTAATATTATCAAAACGTGAATGTGAGATTTTTTGAGTGTTTTTATCGAGGATCATCAACTTACAGCCGGATCTAAGCTCGTTAGGTGCTTGTGCTATTTGTTCTTTAGGCAGGTTGTAATCGTAGCTGGTTAGTTTCATTTTTGGCCTATTTCCACCCCTAAATAATATCTTGTCAGTATTCTGCGATAATTATTTCCGGTCCTGGCCATACCGTCCGCTCCATCCTGACACATTCCAACCCCATGGCCCCATCCTTTGCCCGTAAAAACCAGATTTTCGCCTCTTGAGCGCACCGTAAACCTTGCGCTTTTGAACTTATCAGAGCCGATTGCCAGGCGAAACTCATTTGTTGGCATGTTGATGCGCCCTTTATCGCAAATTATGGCTATCTGTTTAACCCTTCCGGCCTTGCTTGTATCTGTTATCTCTATACCGCTAATTCTATTTATATCAATGCCTTTTTTCTTTAAACAATTAACTATATATGCAGTTTCTATCGCTTCCTGCCAGGAGGCATGCGGATACATTTTGCAGAAAGGGCAGGGAACCGCCTGAAGATACGGCAAGAAAGTGCCAAAAACCTCTTTATTCTCCTCGGTATATCCTCCACAATTGGCAGAAAAAGCTGCAAAAATGATCTCACCTTTGTACTTCATGACCTCTCCACAGGTGAGTTCAACAGCTTCTATACTCCTTGGATTTTCACTTTCTGTGCCATCATAGGCCTGAGACTGGAGTAAATTATCAATATCGTAATCTTTATTTTTTCTTATGCCTGCTTCATAGTACCCAAAGGTTCTTGCGGCCACAGCCTGAGCCTTAAGCGCTTCAATAGGGCTGTTTCCGGACATTTCCTTGCCAACCACGCCATACAGGTACTCTTCCATCGTAAAATCTTCAACCGCACAAAGCTTGCCGGCTTTAATATAAATAATTAAATTACCTCTATATTCTGCTTTATTTAAAAGAAATTTCCTGTTATCAGGGATAATTTTTACTCCGGTACCGTAAGCATTTCCGTCAATAACAATAGAATTATTATTAATTTCTGCTTTAAAGCTTTTCCGGTCAAATGCAGTTTCTGTAGAACCGGAAAGTTTAAATGGGCTTTTTACTTGCAGTTCAAGAGAGGACGTGTTATTGCTCAAAAGTAAACGCAGAAGCTCTTTCTTTCCTCTTTCTGACCTCAGATAGGAAGAGCCGCCTCCGGTACACCCGGGAAATAATAACAACATGGTGAAAATAAGAAATATGCATATAAACTGCTTTTTCATAGATTTTTTCATTAAGTTAAGTATACAGGGGCTGAAACTTTTCGTCAATAAAATAAGTATTCCTTTAATAATTTTATGTAGTAGGATCCTAAAAAGTTATTCCTGCTTTGCGCGCTTTCATGTCTTTTTTGCTATAAATACAACCACAATACTTTTGAACATATAGCCCGGAATCCTTTATTATTTTCTTGCTTTCATAATGTTTTTTTTCCCAGTCCGCTGAATCAATAAAAGTAAGCTTGTATTCTTTTTCAAGTTTTGCCCCTATTTCCCTTATATTTGTTTTATTTTGAAACGGGCTGGAAAGAAGAGTTGTGCTAAAATTGCGGATCTTATTTTTTCTTGCATTCAAGGCAGTATAACGGAGCCTTAATTCGTAACATTTTGAACATATTTCTTTTCTGTCAAGGCCCGTTTCTTTGGAGATACCCAGATGAATACTTGCGTTATATTCGTTTGAAAATAAAGATGTTATAGGTGCTGATTTAATATAATCCTTTAATGTATTATAACGATTTAAATATTCATCAAACGGCTGAATATTGGGATTGAAAAAGACCCCTTGAACTTTGTATCCCTTTGAGCGTAGATCTTCAAGCGGAGCTACCAGGCAAATGGCACAGCATATATGGAGAGCGATGCTCTTATTCATATCAGCCGCCCTTGATCTCCCCCCTTCCTCTCAATATTCATGTGTTTATATGCTTCATCTGTAGCTTTTCTTCCCTGAGGGGTCCTTATTATTAATCCTAACTGGATCAAAAACGGTTCGCAGACATCTTCTATAGTATCGGCTTCTTCACCAACTGCAATTGCTATACTTTCAATACCTACGGGTCCTCCGTTGTAATTTCGTATTATTACATCAAGAACCCTTATATCTAAACTATCTAAACCTTTATCATCTATTTCTAACGCCTTCAGTGACTTATTTACAACGTCTTTTGTAATGCTCTTCTTGTTCTGGACTTGTCCGAAATCACGAACTCTTTTTAGCAGTCTATTTGCTACCCTCGGTGTTCCGCGGCTTCTCGCTGCTATTTCTAGAATTGCATCCTCTTCAATATTTGTATTCAATATTCTCGCAGAACGCTTTATTATTTCAGCAAGATCCTTCGCAGGGTAAAAATTCATCCTGAAAGTTATCCCAAACCTGTCACGAAGGGCTGAAGTTATAAGCCCCGCCCGGGTAGTAGCTCCAATGAGCGTGAACTTTGGGAGGTTTATCCTTATTGTTTTTGCACTGGGCCCTTTTCCAATTATTATATCCAGCTTGTAATCTTCCATCGCGGAATACAGAACTTCTTCAACAATACTGGGCAGGCGGTGAATTTCATCTATGAAAAGTATTGAATTTTGCTCTACATTTGTCAGTATTGCCGCAAGATCTCCGGCTCTTTCAATTAAGGGTCCTGAAGAACACCGTATATTTACCTTCATTTCATTGGCAACTATATGGGAAATCGTCGTTTTGCCTAAACCGGGCGGTCCGTAGAAAAGCAGGTGTTCAAGAGATTCTTTTCTTTGTTTTGCAGCTTTAATAAAAACCTTTAAATTTTCTTTAATTTTATCCTGTCCAATGTACTCAGAAAGCAGCTGGGGACGAAGAGATCCTTCATTTTCTATGTCCTCAGGCAGTTTCTTTGCGTTTAGTATCTCTGTTTTTCCATCTTCTATCACTTTGTAATTTCCTTTAATGCCATCTTTATAAGTTCTGATATATCAGGAGTATTCTCACTATACTTATTTCGCACTATATTTGCCGCATTCCTGGCGTCACTGCCATTAAAACCAAGCGACACGAGAGCAGAAATTAGCTCCTGTTCCAATATATCATTCACACTGCTTTGATAGGTTTCTACTTTTTGTTCCTTAAATTTATCCTTTAATTCTATTATGATACGTTCTGCAAGTTTTTTCCCTACTCTTGGAATACTCTGTAGCAATGAAGTATCTCCGCTTGCTATTGTTGACTTCAAGCGGTTTAGCTCCATTCCTGAGAGGATAGAAAGAGCAACCTTGGGGCCTATGTCAGAGATATTTATCAACTGTAAAAATACCGATTTTTCTTCCTGATTTAAAAAGCCAAACAAGGTATGGGCTTTGTCTGTGATATGGGAATAGGTATAAAGCTTTATCTCTTCACCCGGAGCAGCTATTCTTGCGATATTCGCAATTAAGACCTCATAGCCAACTCCATTCACATCAACCACTATTCTGTCTTTATCTTTTGATTCTATTTTGCCTCTAATAAAACCTATCATATAGTTTTATAGCTGTTTGAAACCCTGGAATTAAAATGACAGACAGCCACTGCCAGGGCATCCGCTGCATCATCAGGCCTCGGAATTTCTTTAAGATTTAAGAGAGTCATAACCATCTTCATCACCTGTGATTTTTCGGCCCGGCCATATCCGGAAAGGGCCAGTTTTACCTGCAAGGGTGTATATTCATTTATTTCCTTCAGGCCTGACTTCAGGCACGACAGTATTATTACTCCTCTGGCCTGGCTGACTATCATAGCTGTTTTTACATTTTTCGCAAAAAACAGCTCCTCGATAGCAACTTCATCCGGTTTTTGCTTTTTAATGATCTTTGATAGCTCATTAAAAAGCATGTTTAACCGGTTTGCGTTGGAAAGCTTAGGACTTGTTATAACTGTACCGTAATCAAGAAGACAAAGATTACTCCCCTTATTCTCGATCAGGCCGTAACCTGTGGTAGCAATTCCGGGGTCAATTCCAAGAATCTTCATTAGGGCTGGATCTTAGCCATTTCCTCGTCGGAAATGTCAAAATTCGCGTAAACATGCCCCACATCATCATTTTCTTCAAGGTTTTCAAGAAGGTTAAGCATGGCTTTTGCCGCGCTGCCTTCAAGCTTTATATAGTTTTCAGGGACCATCGTTACCTCTGCCGAGTCATAGACTATTTTTTTTGCATCTATACCTGTTTTTACTTTTTCAAAATTCTCCGGCGCAGTAAGTATGTCGTATTCATTTTCCATAGTCTGCATGTCATCGGCACCCAGATCAAGAACTATTTCCATGAGTTCATCTTCTTTGGCATTTGCTTTTGGTACAACAATAAGGCCTTTCTTTTTAAACATCCAGCCTACGCAGCCGGCTTCACCCATATTCCCGCCGGATTTACCAAAAATAGTCCGGATATCCGCAGAAGTCCTGTTTTTATTATCGGTGGAAGCGGCTACAAGAACTGCGACCCCGCCGGGGCCGTAACCTTCGTAAGTTATTTCTTCATACGTAGCACCTTCTATTTCACCGGTTCCGCGCTGTATCGCTCTCTTAATATTCTCTGCAGGCATATTTACAGATCTTGCTTTTAATACAATAGTCCGCAGTGAGGAGTTAGAGTCAACGTTCCCACCGCCTTTTTTTGCGGCAATTATCAGTTCTCTTACGATCTTCGTGAAAGCATTGCCTCTTTTGGCGTCTAAATCACCTTTTTTCCTTTTAATTGTTGCCCATTTAGAATGTCCAGACATATTACAACTCTCCTTATAATAGAAATTAATGACAATAAATTATAACATTAATTTACAGGTTTTCCCATATTTTTTTCAGGTATATGCTGATAATTCTACTTCAATATTTTATGTAAATACTTTTGACTCTAGGCCGGGCATGCTTTTGACTCAGGTTTTTGGGGTTATTTTTGATCTGGCAGATAGTTCGTATTCACGGATCAAGCCGCTGTCGGCAAAACTAAAATACCTGTTATTTCCTATTATTATGTGGTCCAGCACCTTCATTTCCATAACTGCTCCGGCCATAACAAGGCTTCTTGTGATATCTTTGTCAGCTTCACTCGGTTCGGTTTCACCGGAAGGATGGTTATGTGCAAAAATAAGCGCGGCAGCTTTATACGAAATAGCTCTTTTTACAACTTCCCTGGGATATATGGAAGTAGAAGTTAAACTCCCTTCAAAGGCCGTTTCCGCTTCTATAAGATTGTTTTTAACATTAAGGTAAAGAACTTTAAAGATCTCTTTTTCCAGCCCTCTCATGGAGGCATAGAGATAATCATATACCTCTTTTGATGAACGGCAAAGGAATTTTTTGGTTTCAAGTTTTTGTTCCAGGTATTTTGAAAGAATGTCCCGCGTAAAACAAATAGCCAGAGAATTCTTCCTGCCCACCCCTTTTGTTTTAATAAGTTCAGCGGGTGAGGCATCCAGTACTTCCCGGAGCCCGCCAAACCTTTCAGTCAAAATTTTGGCCGTATTTCTGACGTCCCGCCTGGGAGTACCAAAAGATAAAAGGAGTTCCACTATCTCATAATCAAGAAATCCCTTAATACCCGCTTTTAGATACCTTTCTCGAAGCCGGTCTCTATGCCCTATACGGCCGTCTTGGACTTCCATATTAACTCCGGCAAGAAGATTTTATTTTTATTAGATAAGAACAGATAGGCCAATAAAAAAATAAATTTTAAAGTAGATTTTTTTCAATTTCACCCCAAAAATAACACAAAAACGGCCGAACCGTTCTCTTTTGCGAAACGAGACCTTGCCAAATTTACCAAGTTCGGTAAATTTGGCGGGGTCGACGGGATTCGAACCCGCGACCTTCTGCGTGACAGGCAGACGTGCTGAACCAGCTGCACCACGACCCCGAATTACGATTGCTGATTACTGATAACTAATACCTGATATTTTTGTATCAGCTATTAGTAATTAGTTATTAGCTATTCGTCCTTACATGGTGCCCGCCAAAGCGCTTGCGCTTCTTTGGCGAGGTCTCGCTAAGCTTTGCTTGGCGGAGGCGCTGCTTTCACCCTTTACATGGTGCCCGCCAAAGTGCTTGCGCTTCTTTGGCGAGGTCTCGCCAAGCTCTGCTTGGCGGAGGCGCTGCTTTCACCCTTTACATGGTGGGCGCTAGAGGGCTCGAACCTCTGACCCCTGCCTTGTAAGGGCAGTGCTCTAACCAACTGAGCTAAGCGCCCTCAAAACGATTGCTGATTTCTGATTACTAATTGCTGATCTTTTTTTAATCCGTAATCAGCCATTAGTAATTAGTAATTGTTTTTTGGAGCGGGCGAAGGGCGCCTTCCACTAGCGTTACAGGCACTCCCTTTGGTCGCTGCTACCCTCGGCGATATTATGTCGAAGGTCTTACTTTCACTGTTTATCTGCTTTTTCAGCATAGTACTATTTTTTGGAGCGGGCGAAGGGCGCCTTCCACTAGCGTTACAGGCACTCCCTCCGGTCGCTGCTACCCTCGGCGATATTATGTCGAAGGTCTTACTTTCACTGTTTATCTGCTTTTTCAGCATAGTACTATTTTTTGGAGCGGGCGAAGGGACTTGGACCCTCGACCTTCTCCTTGGCAAGGAGACATTCTACCACTGAACTACGCCCGCTTAGGTAGTTAGTATAGCAAATTCCAGCATTTTTGTAAATTGAAATATTATCTCATTAATTAGTTATTATAATGCGAGGAGCGGGAGTTGAACCCGCAACCCGTAAGGGACTGGATCCTAAGTCCAGCGCGTATGCCAGTTCCGCCACCCTCGCGTTTCAACATAATAGCAGTCTAAAAAAAAAGGGCCCTGGGATTCACCCCGCGCCCGATTTATTGGATCTATCTTAGATTAATTGCAAGCATTACTGCTCCATTATTGGGTAAAAAGAACTTTCTTGAACAATAGACAATAGAGCAATAGACCGCAATTGTCAATTGCTCTACCATTTTTTCGTTGAACGAAAAAATGGTGGGCCATGAGGGATTCGAACCCCCGACCTCCCGATTAAGAGTCGGCTGCTCTACCAGCTGAGCTAATAGCCCACACAAACAATCCTATTACTATGTCAACTTATGCATACCTGGGGCCGATGTAAGAGTCGTCCGCCTAGGCGGATGAGCTAATAGCCCATTTCCATTTTACAGTTAATTATTCCTATATTATATTATTCTATGCCCACCCGGGAACCCGATTAAGAGTCGTCCGCCCAGGCGGATGAGCTAATAGCCCACACAAACAATCCTATTACTATGTATACTTATGCATACCCGGAGCCGACGTAGTCGTCCGCCTCAGGCGGATAATATGCCATTTCAAAAACTGCATTGTTATTATATCATATTTGCTTCTAAAAACAATAAAAGACTTTTTGAGCAATAGAAAAAGATAATAGACCGCAATTGAGTTTTTTTATCTATTCTCTACTTTCTATTGTTCAACTGCTCTGCCAATTTTACCTTTCGTAAAATTGGCGGGCCTGAGAGGACTCGAACCTCCTACCTACTGCTTAGAAGGCAGTTGCTCTATCCGGGTGAGCTACAGGCCCGTAATTTTGTTACTCTGACTTAAAAAGATATTCTAACTGCCTTTCTTTATTCCCTACCAGAAATCGCAATTTTTTTAGAGCTTTCAATTCTATCTGTCTTACTCTTTCTCTGCTGATCTTGAAGATCTTGCCTGTTTCCGCCAGAGTATGAGGTGAATTCTCTTTTAACCCGAAACGGAGCTGTATTACCCTGCTCTCCCTTTTATCAAGCTTATTCAACAAAATGTCTATCTTCTCAAGCTGCATATTTGAAAAATGCGCGTCAGAAGGTGACATATAGGTCTTGTCTTGAATTAAATCTTCCAGAGTTCTTTTGTCATCTTCCTGGGTCATCAAGTTAAGTGACAAAGGCATTTCAGAGATCTCAATAATTTTCCTGGTCTTTTCCACTGTTATTTTTAGTTTTTTTGCAATTTCTTCAACACTTGGTTCTCTGCCGAATTTCTGCATCAACTGCGTCGTTATCTTTACATATCTGTTCAGTATCTCTATAATATGCGCCGGCAGATGAATAGAACGGCCTTGATTAGAGAGTGCTCTGATTATATATTGCTTTATCCACCAGGTAGCATAGGTGGAAAACCTGAATCCTTTTGACACTTTAAACTTTTCGACCGCTTTGATAAGCCCGATATTGCCTTCTTCAATAAGATCGACGAGCGGTACACCAAATTTATTATATCTTTTTGCTATGTTAACCACTAGGCGGAGATTTGAATTAATTAGCAGCTTTCTCGCTTTTTTATTATTTTTTTCCGCAAGGCGGAAAAGCTTCACTTCTTCTTCGGATGAAAGCAGAGGAAAACTGCTTATTTCCTTAAGATATATCCTTAGAATATTATCCATTACCTGAATATCCCGCCAAGATCGAACATTAAATTTTCCGTGTAGGAGATACCAAAAACAATATGATTATTTATTATATCTTTCAAATATACCCGGTCCAGCATCATATTTATGCCCTTAAAATAAAGATCAAATTTCATTTTCGGCGAGATCACGAGGCGTATCCCGGCATTAAAATCAGTCCCGTCATATTCGAGTCCAAATTGTGTTATAGGATCCAATTGAAAAGCCAACCCGCCAAAAAAACCGTGAAATCTTCCATTCCCGATACCCAGGGCTATATCAAGATTACCTAAAGCGTTTATGGTTTTACTAAGACAGAGAAAATAATCAGTATTTTCTCCTCCCCCGGCCAGATCAACAAAACATTTCTTCTGATCCAAGGCTTTTATTTTAAAGTTAAATTGAAAATTTCGTCCAAGTTCCTCAAAAGTGGTAACCTGTTCAACACTTGTTCTAACACCAAGCTCAAGTACATTAAACATGCCGTAAGCATATGTGATCTGGTATTTATGCAAAGAAACCAGCTGTTCGTTATTTAAAAGAACTGAGGCAAGAGGAATATTAAACATGCCTGTGAGCCCGCCAAAGGTCGCCCCGCTGTTTGCGAAAAGCGAAGTGCAGAATAATAAGCAAAAAAATATATTTTTCCGCAATTGACCGCCTTTTTAACTCTGTCTAAAAGAACCCTTATTTGGTCGGGGCGCCCAGACTTGAACTGGGGGCCTTCTGGTCCCGAACCAGACGCGCTACCACCTGCGCTACGCCCCGAACTTTAAACCAAAATACTATTTTAAATACTGTAGTGGTAAACTAAACCACCTGTCCGCCTTTGGCGAGATCTCTCCGTTTTACGGAGGACGCTACGCCCCGAAACTTTTTACCCAAAACTAATACAATAACGTTAAATCAACCCGCTGCCCTTCTCCGGCGGGATACCCTTTGATTTCAAAGTAGTCCGCTTCCAGGAACAGGTAATATTTTAATATTTTAGCATATCTGTAAAATTCTATCTATCTTAATGTTTAGAGCCATAATTTAGAAAAGCTTCCAACTCTTTATTTGCTCAAGAGCTTCGTAATTGGTGAAATCAAATTTTAGCGGAGTTATTGCTATCTTTTTATTATAGATCGCGGCAAAATCTGTTCCTTTTTCCCTTACATAGTCAGGAGCAGAACCGCTAAGCCAGTAATAGGCCTTTCCCCTTGGATCATTTTTTTTCAGCATCCTATCCCGGTATATCCGTTTACCCTGTCTTACAATTTCAATTCCTTGAATTTTTGGACCACCGGGTATATTAACATTTAAAAATGTATCTTTTGAAAGTCCTTCTTTAATTACCAGTTTACAAAGTTTCCTTATAAAATTGCTTGCAAGAAAAAAATTGAATTTCTTGCCTTGCTGCATCGAAAAGGAAATTGAAGGGATCCCGAGTAAAGTGCCTTCAAGCGCGGCTGAAACGGTGCCCGAGTAGGTAATATCATCTCCAAGATTTACCCCGTGATTGATACCTGAAATAAGAAGGGAAGGTTTAATCCCCTTTAATAGGCCATAAAAGCCGAACATGGTACAATCAGTAGGTGTCCCGTCAACAGCAACATGATGCTTATCAATAAAATTGACCCTTAAGGGATGGTTAAAACTAATGGAATGCGCGGCAGCACTTCTTTCCTGGCTTGGCGCCACAACATATACGGTGCCAAGGTTACCAACTATTTTTTCAAGAGCCTTTATTCCTTCAGCATTGATCCCGTCATCATTGGTAATTAATATCTTAGGTCTCATTTTATCTCAACTTTTTTTGGTCGGGGCGACCCGAATTGAACGGGCAACCATCCGCCTAGGCGGATGCGCTAACAGTATTTTTCCTTAAATATTCTTTCCCTTTACCTGTTTTTAAGTATTTTTCTCTTTTTCTCGCAGAACTTAAGTTATCATAAGTTTCTGTATATATCAATTTAAACGGTTTTCTAGACTTTGTAGAGATCTCTTTGCCATTATTGTGGTCTTTGAATCTTCTCTCGATATTATTCGTACAACCGGTATATGTTTTGCCGTCAAAGCTGCTCAGCAATACATAAACAGTGTACAAACTTTACTCTCCAGTGTAAGATATTTTTGGTCGGGGCGACCCGAATTGAACGGGCGACCACTCGCACCCCAAGCGAGTGCGCTAGCCACCTGCGCCACGCCCCGACCTTATCAACTTATTAAAATATCTCTTTTCAAGATTTTCGGGCGACCATCCACCTAGGTGGATGCGCTAGCCACCTGCGCCACGCCCCGACCTTATCAACTTATTAAAATATTTCTTTTCAAGATTTTCGGGCGACCATCCACCTAGGTGGATGCGCTAGCCACCTGCGCCACGCCCCGACCTTATCAACTTATTAAAATATTTCTTTTCAAGATTTTTGGGCGGCCATCCACCCAGGTGGATGCCCTAGCCACCTGTCCGCCTTCGGCGAGATCTCTCCGTTTACGGAGGACGCCACACCCCGACCTTATACTTATTAAACAATATATTTCAAGATTTTCGGGCGACCATCCACCTAGGTGGATGCCCTAGCCACCTGTCCGCCTTCGGCGAGATCTCTCTGTTTACGGAGGACGCCACGCCCCGGCCTTTTCACGGCCTTTTATTTCTAATGGGTAGTATAATATCACAAATATCAGTTGTTTTCAACTTCAAAGATACTACCGGCATGAATATTTACTGGCTGTTTTCACTCTTTTTCTTTATGGATTTTTAACTTTTGGACCGGCTTTTGTGGTGCGCCCGGCAGGACTTGAACCTGCAGCCTTCTGGTTCGAAGCCAGATGCTCTATCCAATTGCGCTACGGGCGCAAAAAATCTATATAAATTAAGAGTTTAATTTTGGAAGTACTTTGAGAAGGCAAGCTGCTAGTTAGTAACTACTCCATTGTTTTCTTAAGATCGGCTAACTTCTTCTTGAGTTTTGCTATGGTTTCTATAAATTCCAGTTCCTTAAAATTTATTTCCATCTGAACTTCGTTTTTACGAAGATCCTTGAGTTTCTTTTTTGCCCCCTCTATCGTAAACCCGTCTTTATAGAGTAAGCCGTGGATAAGCAGGACCATTTCGATATCTTTTTTTCTATAAGCACGCTGGCCGCCTATGCTTCTTACGGGCTTTAATATTTTAAACTGTTTTTCCCAATAGCGGAGAATATAAGATTTTACCCGGGTGATGTCGCTTACCTCACGGATAGTGAAGAATAATTTATCGGGGATCTTAATACCTTCTTGAACCTGATTATTTTCCATGCTCTATCCTCTTTTTAAGTATTTCACTGGGTTTAAAAGCCGGCGAACTTCTGGCCGGGACCATTACTTTTTCGCCTGTCTTCGGATTCCTGCAGAGCCTTTCCTTTCTTGACCTGATAACAAATGTTCCAAAACCGCTTAGCTGCACCTTTACGCCGGCCTTTAAAGAATCCACAATACAGTCAATAAAAGACTGCACGGCAACTTTAGCAACATTCCCGTTGACCCCCAGCGCTACAACTTTTTTTACAAGATCATTTTTTGTCACGGTGCCCATGATTTTCCCCTTAATAATGTTCTTCATTCTTTAATTTTCTGGTCATCAGCTCATAAATAGCGGATTTTGGGTCTTTGTTTTTCATAAGAATACCATAAGTTTCTTCAACTATGGGCATCTTCACTTTCTTTTTTTTTGCCAGCTTATAAACAGCTGCGACGGTTGTTACGCCTTCTGCAACCATATCCATTGAGGCTATTATGGCGGAAAGTTTCTCCCCCCGGCCTATTCTTTCGCCGACACTGCGGTTACGGCTGTGACTGCTCATGCTGGTAACTATCAGATCCCCGAACCCGGCAAGGCCGTTCAAAGTTTCCGGTTTTGCGCCCAGGCGGACAGCCAGCCTCTTCATCTCTGCCATTCCTCTTGTAAGCAGAGCAGCTTTGGTATTGTCACCCAGTCCCATACCGTCAAGTATGCCCTTGGAAATAGCTATTACATTCTTTAACGCCCCTCCCAGTTCGACCCCCGTCACATCTTTGCTGGTGTAAACCCTGAAATGACCGCAAGAAAATACTCTTTGAAGGTACTTTGCCGTTTTAATATTTTTTGAGGCTATAATTACCGCGGTAGGCATTCTTTTACCTACTTCCTCGGCATGGCTCGGTCCGGAAAGCACGGCCAGCTTGACTTTTTTTCCAAGACATTTTTCTATCTTTACTGAAATTCGTTCGAGTGTTCTGGTATCCAGCCCTTTTATTACGCTTAGTATGACCGTACCGGCAGGCAGTTTAAGTTCCTTTAATTTTTCAATAAAGACAGCCGCGAACTTAGAAGGAACTGCAAGTATTATTATTTTTGAATCTTTTACTGCTTCAGGCATTGAATTTGTTATCTTAATGGTCTTTTTAAGCTTAACACCCGGTAAGAATATTTTATTTTCCCTTTCTTTTTCAAGCCGGGACGCATAGGCCTTAAAATACTCGTAAATAGTGACCTTATGCCCGTTTTCGTCAAGCAGGCCTGCTAAGGCCGTTCCCCAGCCGCCGGCGCCTATTATTGCGATTTTTTCTGCCATACTCTAGGTTCCGTTCCTTTAATTAATCTCTTTATATTAGGAATATGTCTTATAAATATCAGGCCAAAAGCAAGAATGCCAAATATCTGCAGAGCCAGAGGCTCTTTTATAAGAATGAGTGCGAGTAAAAAAATAAGCGAGCCTGCTATTGAACCTATAGAAACATACCCGGTTATCAGAACCAGTACCATAAAGACAGCGAAGGCTATTCCTGCTTCTTTCGGAGCCAGAGCCAGGGCTACACCAATACTTGCTGCCACGCCTTTGCCCCCTTTAAAATTAATAAATATGGACCAGTTATGGCCGGCTATAGCTGCCAAACCGCAAAATATTGACACTAAAATAAACAGTTCACTGCTCTGGACCCGGCTATTAATAACGAAGCCAAATAAATAAGGAATACTTCCCGCGCTCAGAAAACCTTTTAACGCATCCAGTAATAAGACCAGCACCCCGGGTAAGGTCCCAAAATTCCTCATTATATTTGCCGCCCCGATGTTCTTGCTGCCCAGGTCGCGAATGTCCTTTTTGTAGAAAATCCTGCCGAGCATCAGCCCGAAGGGAATTGAACCGAGCAGATAAGAAAGGACTACCGCACAAGTTATATGAAGAATAGAATCAACCAAACCTTTTTATCCCCTTCCAGCTGTAATCCACCAGAGAAATAGCACACATTAAGACCGTTGCATATAAATAAAGTTTCAGATCAAGGCCCAAAATAAATACCGAGTTTAATAAAAGAAACATTACCGAGGTACTTTCAAGAAAATTGGTGAATTTTCCGAAGACGCTGGGTTCAACTTTCATATTGTGAGTGATAATATAGACCAGCAGCCAGCCGATGATAAGCAGAATATCCCTGCTTATAATTACGATGGCTATCCAGTCAGGTATCATATCCGTAAAGGCAAAAAGAATAAACGCCGTATCTATTAAAAGTTTATCTGCCAGAGGATCCAGCATGGTTCCAAGCACGCTGCGTGACCTCGCGAGCCGGGCAACTATGCCGTCAATTACATCCGTAATAATAGCAAAAAAGAAGATCACGGCGGCTATGGAAATATTTTTCTTAAAGAATATAATAAAAACCGGAACCGCAAGGATCCTGAGTAAGGTTAGAAAATTAGGGACCGTGAATGTCTTCATTCCGCAACCACCTTGTTCTTACCGCTTCGTTTGGCCTTATAAAGACGGTCATCTGCCGTATCTATTAATTCCCGGGAGGTTTTAACATCATCAGGGAACACCGCTATTCCGGCACTTATTGTAAGATTCTTCTGCCTGTTTTCTATTTTGTATTCAAATTCAAAATTCTCTATGCTTACCCTTATCATTTCAGCCAGTGCGGTTGTTTCGGCCCTGGTAAGGCCGGTCAGGATAACGGCAAACTCTTCACCCCCGTATCTTGACGCGCAGGAATTATCATTGTGAAGCAAACTACGGAGGATCTTACCGATCGAACGTAAAATACTATCCCCCATCAGATGCCCGAAAGTATCGTTATAATATTTAAAATCATCTATATCAAAATAAATAAGAGAGATAATTGTTTTGTTCTCTGCTGCCTTTGAGAATTCGAAAATGAGTTTTTCCTGAAAATATCTGTGATTATAAAGCCCCGTAAGTTCATCTGAAACCGAAAGACTCTCTATCCTTTCATATAACCTGGCATTCTGTATCGCTATCGCCGACTGATTGGCAAATATTTCCAGGAGGATCAGATCTTCTTCAAATATTTCAGATTTTGTAAAACCGTCAGCAACAACAACCAGGACTCCGAGTACATTATCTCTGATAATAAGAGGAATAGCAGCGAACTCTTTGAGGTTCAACAGATCCACAAGCTTTTGTTCACAACGGTGGTCATTTCTGGCGTCTTTAATAATAAACGGTTTTTTTTCCAGCGCGGATCTCGCAATAATTCCTTCAGAATCATCCATTTCAAACACCTGCTGGCGCAGCACTTCATTTAACACACCCATACCCAGCACGCCGCGGAGCACTGTTTTCTGCTTTTCTTCCAGGGCCAGGAAGATGAAAGCCCTCTCATATTTAAGCTCCCTGGTCAGGTTGGACATGATCATGTCAAGCACATTTTCGAGTTTCATGGTACTTCTTAGAGCTTCAGTTATACGGTTGATATCTTTGAATTCATCGTACATATGCTGCAACCCGCGGATTTGCCAGTAATTTGAAATATCATTCTTTACAAAGAAGAAAACGAATAAAATAAATATTCCGTATTTAAAAAAAGGATCACTGATCTCTTCGTAATCAAGTAGTACAAAAGTTACGAGCAACAGGAGTATAAGCAGTGTTGAGGTACGGATCAGCCAGGGCATCAATTTGAGCCTGTTTTCTTTGATGAAAGTATTTACAAATTTACTGATCTGTTTTATCATTCTATTTTGGCTGCAGCACCTTTTTGAAAATATCCACAATTTTCGGGTCAAATTGGATGTTTTTATTTAATTCAAGTTGTTTCAAGGCTTCTGTATGACTCATTGCTTTTCTGTAAGTGCGGTTTGAAGTCATGGCCTCAAAGGAGTCCACAACGGCAATTATTCTCGAGAGCAAAGGTATTTCTTCTTTTTTAAGTCCGCCGGGATACCCGTTGCCCCCATAGGCCTCGTGATGATGTTTAATAATATTAGCAACTTCCTTAAATTCTTCTATATTTCCTATAATATTTGAGCCAATAACTGGATGTTTTTTAATTATTTCATATTCTTCTTTTGTCAGTTTGTCGGGTTTTCTCAGTATTTGATCCGAAACGCCTATTTTTCCTATATCATGAAGAATAGAGCTGTATTGCAATAGTTCAACATCACTTTCCTGCAGTTTCATCTCCAAAGCAATATCTGTGGCGTATTTAAGTACCTGGTCTGAGTGGCCTTTTGTATAATTATCTTTTTCATCAAGCGCGGTGGCAAACGACTTAATGACGTTGATATACATTTCTTTCCAGGATTTGAATAATCTGGTATTTTCAACCGCTATTGCCGTATGCGAAGTAAATATGGTCATTATTTTTTTATCGTTCTCTGAAAGGACCTTTTTGTATCTGAAATAGAGGGTAAGAATTCCTATTACTTTGTTTTTTGCGAGTAAAGGAATACAAACCAGGGATTTTACACCTTCGTTCATTAACTGGTTAAATTCTTTATACTCACTTTTTTCAGGATCAGTGATCTCGATAATTTGATGTGTTTTAATAACCTGTTTTTCGGTGGCCGTAAAGTCCCTCTTTTTTTCCTCTCCGGCCAGTTTTGATGAAAGTCCATAAGAAACACAGAGTTCAAGCTCCTGTTTTCTGATATCTAAAAGCCTGAGTGTCGCGCCTTTGGCATCCATAATTTCGCAGACAGATTTGGAAATAAGATTTAAAACATCATCCAGTCTAAGCGTTGAAAGAATGACATTTCCGATATAGGAGACTGCAGACAATTCATTTATCATTGTGGAAGTAGCTTCGTTTATTTTTGCCCTTTCAAAAATGATGGAAGCTTTTTCAGCCAAATTTCCATAATGCAGTATTTCTTTTTCTTCTATGTCCTCTTTGGAGATCACAATACAACCGAAGACCTGGTAGTTTGTTTTGAGCGGTAAACCTATTTTATTTCCCATCCTGCAGGTATTACCCGAAGAAAAAACATTATTTAGAAGTTCCATATTTGAGTTCATAATATCGGCTTCTTCTTTAAATTTAAGACCGCAGGTTCCTGCAACCGTATAGTCACTGGTTTGTGAGATCCTCATAAAAAGTATCGAATATTCGGCTTTAGTTATACTTGCAAACCTGTTAACAAAAACCTCCACTAATTCTTCGCTGTTTAAAGAGAGGAGGCCGAGTTCAGTAATGGCATTTAAACTTAGAAGTTCCTCTTTGTAGGTTTTCTCGGTGTCAATGTGATTTATGTTCCCTACAACGAGAGAGGCCTGAGAAGCGGATAATTTGATATAGTTTTTTTCTTCTTCCGAGAAGAACCTGGGATTGTTAAGGCTCAAGACAGCTAAAGCACCTATAACCTTTTCTTTGACGGTAATAGGCATAAAGATCGCGGATTGAACCAGAATAAGATTAACCGGTGTTTTAATTTCTACGATCTTATTTTCTTTTATGTCAGGGCAAATTTCTTTTAGTTTTTTAAGGCTAGAAGAGATCTGTTTAGACCATTTATTGAAAGACTCATTTCCGGCTAAAAAATTTATCTTTTCTTTATCTTCAAAAATAAAGACGCCGGAAGCACAATTCCCGATTATTTTTGCAAGTTCTATTGTGATCACATTTAGAATATCTGAAGGCGCGCGGGAAGAACTTATCAATTCACTGCTGCGGTTAACACTTTTAAACTTCTCATAAAGATTCTGGAACTGGTCCAGCAACTTTTGAATTTCCTTTTTTAATTTGTTAAAAAGCAGCCTTGAGGAAAAAATAAGCAGCAGAACAGATATTACGAGTAAGAATTCATTAATAGTTGAATTCAATTGGTTAACCGCCTTATTTTAATTAAGCATATTTAGTTTAACAGATTATTAACTTTTTGTCAATAACTCATTAAATACTAGAGCTATTTTGGACAGGAGCTTGTCAATATTAACGTTCTTTACCGCAGAAACCGGGATTGCTTCAGGAAAATCATTATTTAACCTCAGCAACCGCTGCGGAGTGACTATATCCAGTTTATTCAAGACCGTAATTACCGGTTTATTCAGTACATCTAAGGCCTTTAGCTCGCGGTATACGGCATCTACCTGAATATCAATATCAAGCCGGCCCGCGTCAAGCACCATGACAATGATATCCGCAAACTCTATTTCTTCAAGTGTTGCTCTGAAAGAAGTGATGAGTTCTGCGGGAAGATTACGGATAAAACCTACGGTATCGGTCAATAAAAGATTTTGTCCCCCCTTCATAAATACTTTCCGGGTTGTCGGATCCAGAGTGGAAAATAGTTTATTTTCCACAATAACATCTGCCCCGGTCATCTTATTCAACAGCGTCGACTTACCGGAATTGGTATAGCCGACAAGCGCGGCATTTAAAAAACCTTTTGATTTCCGGCTTTCTCTGAGGACTTTACGGTGTTTCCTGACAACTTCAAGTTTATCTTTTAAAAAATCTATCCGGTTTCTGATACTGCGTTTATCCAGTTCCAGCTTTTTCTCCCCGGGGCCTCTCCGGGCTCCTATCCCGCCGCTGAACTGGGCCAAGCCGACACCGTGTCCCGAAAGACGCGGTAAAAAATATATTAACTGTGCGAGTTCAACCTGTAGTTTGCCTTCGGTAGTCCGCGCGTGTTTTGCGAATATATCCAGGATAAGAGTACACCGGTCTATGATTTTTTTCCCCGTAATATCCTCAAGGTTGCGCTGCTGGTTGGGTTTAAGATTATTATTAAATACAATAATATTGGTTTTTAACTCTTCACATCTGAGTTTTAGATCGCTGACCTTTCCCCGTCCGATGTAATAGGCAGCATCCGGCACTTTTCTGTTTTGAATTATTGTCTCCAATATTTTAACAGAGGAAGTTGCCGCCAGAGCTTCTGTTTCGACAAAAGAATCCCTATCATCCTTTGAAATACCCGCAAGTACTCCGGTTTCTATGGTCACTTTTTCTCCGTGAATATTTTATAGGCCGCTGTTAATAGTTCAGCCTTAGCTCCGGCCGCTTCAAGCCAGTTAATTCTAGTGTCCTTTTTGAACCATACATACTGTCTTTTTGCGTACTGCCTGGTACCGGATTTAATTAAAGCCACAGCCTCTTCGAAGCTGATATTTTTTTTAAAATACTCAATAAACTGGCTGTAACCCAGAGCTTTCAGCGGATGAATCTCAAATCCGTATTTTCCGGTAAGCTTCCTGACTTCTTCCAGCAGGCCGTTCTCAAGCATCAGGTCAACTCTTTCGTTTATACGCTGATAAAGCAGAGCCCTTTCCAGATAAAGCCCGGCAAAAATAATGGTTCCGATCTTAAAAGGTTCACCGGTCCTGGCAGACTCCTTGCGCGTCTTCCCGGTAAGCCTGAACAATTCAAGGGCTCTTATGATCCTGAACTCATCATTAAGATGTATCTTTGAGGCCGCCTCCGGATCAACTTTTTTTAACTCCTCATAGAGAGCAGGCAGGCCTTTTTCCCTTATATCCGAATAGAGCGCCTCCTTGGGCGCTTTTGAGTGCTCCTCTATTTTAAGCAGGCCGTCAATAACAGCCCTGATATAAAGTCCGGAGCCGCCGGTAAGTATCGGTTGTTTTCCCCTGGAAATAATATCCAGAACTGCTGCTCTTGCCATCAAGCTGTATTCATAAGCATTCAATACCTTAAGCGGAGAGACTGTACTAATTAAATGATGCCGTATCTCCTTTAGCTGGCTATTCGAGGGTTTGGCTGAGCCAATATCAAATTCCTTGTAAATTTGAAGCGAATCGGCAGAAACAATCTCACCATTAACCTTTTTAGCAAGCTCAATAGCCAAAGATGTTTTTCCGGAAGCCGTTGGCCCCACGAGGACCCAAAGACTTGCATTTTCAGGACCTTTTGAATTTTTTATCAAGCTCATTAAAGGTTATCTTTATCATCCCCGGCCGGCCATGAGGGCAATATGGAAGGCCGCATTCAGCAAAGTCATTAACAAGCAGCAGCATTTGTTCATAACCAAGCGCATCCCCTGCCCTTACGGCAGAATGACATGCGAGAGTCTTAATTAAAGTATCCTGTTTATCCTTAATGGAGTGAGTACCTGCCAGTTCTTCCTCAAGTTGTTCAATAACACTGATAAGAATTTTTTCCGGGCTTTTTAACGCCAGAAATACGGGAACACCGTTTATCATGAAGGAATCTTTACCGATAGGCACAATTTCAAAGCCATAATTATTAAGTTCGGTGAGATGCTTTTTCAGGATTAGTGAATGCTTCAGCTCCAGATTTATGCTTACCGGAACAAGAAGCTGCTGGGAACCCAGAACTTCGGCTTTTTTTTCTTTTAAACCTTCGTATAATATTTTCTCGTGCGCGACATGCTGGTCAATTATTAATACGGACTCCCCGTCAACGGCCAAGATATACATATTTTTGGCCTGATAGAGAGGTTTTATGCGGTACTTGTCTTCGTTTAGCAGTCCTTCTTGAACAAAGGCCGCTCTTTTTTCAAAAGCCTCCGGAAAAGCACCAGCCGGAGTTCCTGAAACCGGGAGGTAAGCATTATTTCCGGTTTTTTCCAAAGAACCGGCCGTGCTCCCGCCGGCTTTTATTTCAAATACCGGTTTTTCCCTCAAAAGTGTTTCTTTTACGGCATGCTCTACAACTCCATGAACAAGATTGCTATTGGAAAACTTTACCTCGCGTTTTGTAGGATGAACATTTACGTCAATTTTCCCCGGCTCTAATTTTATAAAAAGAACTGCCAGGGGATATTTACCTAAAGGGACAATATTTCCATAACCTGAGGAAACGGCATGATTAACGGTCTTGTCGCTTACCAGCCGGCCATTTACAAAAGTATAAATATAATTCCTGCTGCTCTTAGCGTTATCCGGAGTGGAAATAAATCCGGAGATCAAGATCCCGTCCTCTTCCTTTTTTACTTCCATAAGACTATTCGCCGTCTCTCCGCCAAAAAGCTGAAATAAGCGCTCTTTAAGTGTTTTAACAGGGCTGACCTTCAGTAACTCAACGCCCTCAGCTTTTAATTCAAACCCCAGCTTATAGTTAAACAAGGCGAGTCTAAAAACAACATCATTTATATGTCCGGTTTCTGTCTGCGGGCTTTTCAGGAATTTAAGCCGTGCAGGAACATTATAGAAAAGATCCATTACGGTGATCATGGTCCCTTTCGCGCCCTGCGCCTCTAGCAGTTCCTTTTTGCCGCCGTTCAGGGACAGTTTATAGCCGCTTGCAGCATCTTTAAATCTGCTTAATATTTCTGTTTTTGAAACCGCGGAGATGGAAGAGAGCGCTTCACCTCTGAAACCCAGAGTATTTATGTTGTAAATATCCTCAAGTTTTTTTATTTTACTTGTGGTGTGCCGGTCGGTACACAGAAGAAGATCCGCCTTGCTCATGCCCTGCCCGTCATCTTTGAGCCTTATGAACTTGATCCCGCCCTGCCGTATTTCAACAGAAATATTTTTGGCCGACGCATCAATGGAATTCTCAAGCAATTCTTTAATTACCGAAGCGGGCCTTTCTATAACCTCGCCTGCTGAGATCTTCTTTACCAATTCTTCGGGAAGAACTGTAATCGTATTCATCTCATACCGTTTCCGGCGGCCTGAATTTTGTCCAGAGTGCCGCTTGTTCGTAAGCATACGCCAGTTTAAAGAGCTCTCCTTCCTTAAAAGGCTTACCTATAAGCTGAATACCAATAGGCAGTTTCTCTTTTGAAAAACCACCCTGTATTGAAATGCCGGGTACACCGGCAAGATTCACAGATATGGTAAAAATATCGGAAAGATACATTTGAATAGGATCGGCAATTTTTTCGCCAAGTTTAAAAGCCGGAGTCGGCGCTGTCGGTGTAAGCAAACAATCATAGTTCTTAAATACATTGTCAAAATCACGTTTTATCAAAGTCCTCACTTTCTGTGCCTTAAGATAATAAGCATCATAATAACCGGCACTTAGCACATAGGTACCCAGCATTATTCTTCTCTTAACTTCATCTCCAAAACCTTCTGCTCTGGTTGACGAGTACATTTCCGAGAGAGTTTTAGCCTCTTTATTTCTATAGCCATAATGCACGCCGTCATATCTGGCCAGATTTGAACTTGCTTCAGCCGTCGCAATAATATAATAAGTCGCCAAACAGTATTCGGTATGCGGCAGGCTGACTTCTCCAAATTCCGCGCCAAGTTTCTGATAGATCTCAATAGCGGACTTTATTGAGCCGGAAACATCCGGTGCTAAGCCCCCCCTGCCCAGGTATTCTTTGGGTATCGCGATCTTCATTCCCTTAATGCTTTTGTTTAAAAACGCGGAATAATCAGGAACTTCCTCTTTTATTGAAGTAGAATCTTTAGGATCATAGCCGGCTATTACCCGGAGCAGCGCCGCGGTATCCTCAATATTTCTCGCAAACGGCCCTATCTGGTCAAGCGAAGAAGCAAAAGCCACAAGCCCGTACCTGGAAACCCGGCCATAAGTAGGTTTTAAACCGACAACCCCGCAACAGGAAGCGGGCTGCCTTATGGATCCGCCCGTATCCGATCCCAGCGCAACCGGAGCCAGTCCTGCGGCGACTGCAACGGCTGAACCGCCGGAAGAACCTCCGGGAATCCTTTGCTTGTCCCAGGGATTCAGGGAAGGCCCGTAGACGGAGTTTTCCGTGGAAGAACCCATTGCAAATTCATCCATATTAGACTTGCCAAGAATCGGCATTCCGGCTTCTTTTAGCTTTTCTACGACCGCTGCATCATACGGGGCAATAAAGTTTTCAAGTATTTTTGAACAGCAGGTAACTTTTGTCCCCTGCTCGCACATATTATCCTTTAACGCTATCGGTACGCCAAATAGCGGAGAAGATCTTTTGCTGTTCCCTGCGGGTATTTTATCGTATTCCCCGGCGGCCTTAAGCGCCAGGTCGAATTCTTTAGAAACAAAAGCGTTTAAGCCTTTATTTTTCTGTTCTATTCTATTAATAAAAGCGGCAGTTACATCTTTCGAGGTAGTTTCCCCGTTCCTAATAGCTTTTGCCAGTTCAGCGGCAGAGAGTTCCGTTAAGCGCATATTCTACTCCATTATTTTGGGTATTTTGTAGTGTCCCATTTCTTTCTCCGGCGCATTGGAAAGAGCCTGTTCCCGGTCAAAAGAAGGTTTAACGGCATCCTCTCTTGTAACATTGACCACGGGAATAACGCTGGAGGTGGGTTCAATACCATCGGTATTCAATTCCGCTAACTTATCCACAAAGCCGATAATATCTTCTAATTGTTTCGTTAACCGGTTAAGTTCTTCTTCTCCGAACTTTAGCTGCGAAAGTTTTGCTGCATGCTCAACATCTTTTCTTGTTATCATAAATAGCTCCTTAAAGTTCCGGGTTATATTTTAGCATATTTTCTCTTATACGGCAATTAAAAGTACAAAAACTGTTAAAGCAGGCGCTTAAACCTGTCGTAGATGCCAAGCAAGGCGTTTTCATCGCCAAAGCTCCCGGGTTTTGTCACTATATATAGATTTTTTTCCGGGCTGTAGGTCAAGGGCACCCCGGGAAATATTACAGCTTTAATTTCCGTATAATTTATTTTTAGGGCTTTAAAAACCGTTTCGGCTGTAGCTCCCCCGGAAATAAAAAGGCGTCCGAATTTTTCTTTGTTAATAATTTCTACAGCTTTACGGCTGAAAAAAGCTTCTATCTTTCTTCTCATTGCGGCCGTGTTCCTTCTTTTACCCTTTTTTACGGTAAAAATAATATCCCTGCCTTTTATTTGACTCCTGCTGTCGGAAATAACCTGACAAACAGAAATATTTGCTGATTTTCTTAACCGGGCCACCTGTTTGTGGGTGATTTCTTTCAGGCTTCCGATAAAGTAGGCCGTGCGCTCATTTACTTTTGGGTAAACCGAAATGTGCTCCTTCTTGCGGGGAAAAATATAGCCTGCGAGGGCGGAGGCCCCGGCTACAACTCTGAAGTTTTTTACCGCCTGCGCGATCACTTTAAGATCAGAGTTATTCAGGCAGTCAAAAATAAAAATTACAGGTTCTTTTCCGATTTTTGATCTGAGAAATCTATTCAAAGCTTCTTTGCCCTGACGTATTACATCAATATCCACTAATACGGAACCGTACTTTGACTGTTTTCGCAGCAAAGAGGAAATATCCGAGGTTAATACAGGGCCCACGGGATCCAGAAAAAATTCAGTATTTTCAAGAAGTTTTTCCTTGTAAAAATGTCTTCCATATACGGTCTTACGGCCAAGTTCCGGATAGGCGGGAACCAGCGCTACTGCTTTTATTTTTAAAGCATCTATACACGCGTCTATTTCCGGGCCAATATTCCCTCTTAAGGTAGAATCAATTTTCTTATAAATAAACCCGCAGGTATTTAAGGCAGATACAACGGAATAGACGGTTTTATAGGCAGCGGCCGGTGCAAGCAGCCTGCTGGCAGTATTTATTACGGCAATACCTTTGAAGCCGTCAAGAAAAGAGCCGAGATCTTTACTTGAAGCGTCCAGCGTGGTGCATTTAAAACCATTTTCAAATATTTTGCAGCCTGCATCATTCGCACCGGACAGATCATCCGCGATAATGACTGCTTTTCTCATTTTAATACATACACTTTGACAAATTTAGGATTGTAGACGCTTGATTCTGAATATTTGTCAAAACACAGGTCTATCTTATTTCCCTTTATTGCTCCGCCGGTATCGGCAGCTATACAATAACCGTAATTCTCCACATAAAGCCTGGTGCCAAGCGGAATTACCCTGGGATCTACTGCACAGACACCGTAACCGGCTTTCATGCCGTTCGCGGTAAGCCCGTCAGCTTCAGGCCCGCAATCTTCAGGCCCGGGATAATAGCCTGTTGCCAGCAAATTGTATATTCTGGTGACCATCATTCTTCTGGGCAACATATACATTTTCTTATTTTTGCCGGTTCCCTGCAGAATGATCCTGTTTTGAGGTTTTTTCTGATTTGCTATATTGTATACCTTCCGCCAGACTTCTTTGTTGTCATGATACATTACTTTAACTTCTTTTTCTAGAAATCCGTCAATGCCGGTTTGAAAATCAATAACTTCACCGGTGTTCAGATACTTGTCCCCTAAAGTTGTAGTTCCATATTTTAATATTTCAGTGACCGTTATATTTACTTCTTTTACCCGCTGAACTTTTATCATCATGCCGTCGGTAACTAAAGTATTAAGGCCGGGAAAAACAATATCCTGCAAGGCAAGCGTTATTTTTTGTTCTTTAAGTACATCATAGACCGTGTAATTCTTAACCGGCGCTTCAAATATCCGGCCGTCCGCCAGTATCTTAACATTTCCTTTAAACGGATTAAAATAAACATTTCCCGTGAAGAGAATTCCGCCCAGCACGATCACTATTATCAGGTATTTTTTCATTTAGCCAACCTTTCCAAACTGACGTACGCGGAATTTTACTTTCAGTTCTTCTTCCGCGATCTTCCGGCAGGCCTCAATATCTATCCCCGGTACAGTTACAACACTCGCTGTTACCTCAGGAATGTATTTTGCGGCCTCGCTGATAAATTCCTTAAGCCCGTTAAAAGCTGCCTCCCCAAACTGGGAAGAACATATTTTCTGATACTTTTCGGCAGTAGGGGCATTTAAACTTACCGAAACCGCGTCTACCAGCCCCTTTAGTCCGGGTAATATATTTCTTCCGTGAATAAGATTTCCCTGGCCGTTAGTATCAACTCTGACCCTGGCGCCCTTTGCTTTAAAAGCTGCCGCGGTCTTTTTCAGCGTTTCAAGGCGTATAAAAGGCTCTCCAAAGCCACAGTAAACAACCTCTTTGTACTTTGAAATATCTCCCGCTGCTTTGATTATTTCCTCAGCACCCGGCTCGCGTTCAAGAGAAAGATCATGCCCTTTAACCATTATGCTCTCGTTCCTGGCACAAAAACCGCAGTGGTTAGAACACCTGTTGGTAAGATTTATATATAAAGACCCGTTCAGCTCATAGACTATTTTACCCTGCCCGGCCACGCCCAGCCGGAAAAGATAACCCGCATTTATTCCGGACCAGCTGGAGATCGTTTCCAGGCTTTTCCCTTGAACTTCGGCGACTTTTTCCGCAATTTCTCTTAAATAGGCCGGTTCATTTCTCTGGCCTCTTTTTGACTGGGGAGCAAGATAGGGAGAATCAGTTTCAAGCAGCAGCCGGCTCAAAGGAATATTTTTAACTGCCGCCCTTAAAGCCGCCGCATTAGGATAGGTAACCGCCCCTCCCACGGCAATATAAAAACCGAGTTTTAAACATTCGTTCAGCAGCATCAGCTCACCGGTAAAACAGTGAAGCACGCCTCCCAGCTCCTGTACCTTCTCTTCTTTTAGTATTTTAAGTGTATCCTGGCTGGCATCACGGCTGTGGATAACCAGCGGCAGATTGTGCTTTTTTGCCAGCCCTATAAGCCGCCTGAAAACTTTTTCCTGCGTTTCCCTGGGTGTTGTGTTTCTAAAATAATCCAGGCCGGTTTCACCGATAGCCGAAACTTTCTTTTGCGCCGCCTGTTTATCAATCAGCTCAAAGACCTGTTCGTCCGCCCCGCAGCAATAATTCGGATGGATCCCCAGCGCACAATATATATTAGCATATTCAGCGGAAGTCTTTAAACTAAAAGCATTTGACTCCGGATCAGTGCCGATATTAACAAGATATTTAATCCCGGCTTTTTCAGCCGCCGCTATAACTTTTTCGCGGTCAGAGGAATATTGCTCATCGTCCAGATGTACATGAGTATCTATCAGCATGTTTTAGCCATTTTTAGTAGTCAGGTCCTTGGGAAAAAGAATTTTTCCTTTTTTTATCGGAGTACCCGCTTGTAACTGCCCCCATTTTGCTTTATTTTCAAAAGATATTTTCTCCTGAGCTTCAAGTCCCAGCTGGCCGAGTATCTTTTCTGAGGTTTCCGGAATAAACGGCCCCAGCAGCACGGCTGTCAGCCGTATACCTTCAAGCATTACATGGATGACCGTATCAAGTTTTTCTTTTTCGTTGTTTTTTGCCAGTTTCCAGGGCGCTGTTTTTTCCACGTATTGATTTAAGAGCTTAATAAAGGACCAGATACCGTTCAAAGCCCCGGAAAAATCTATTTCCTCCATACACTGACAACACCTTGCAACGGCGGAAATTGCAGCTTCCTTTATTTCCCCGGCACCCAAAGCACAGTTTTCTTCTTTGTAAACGGGAACTTTTCCCGCGCAGTATTTTTCACACATCGTGAGCGCCCGGCTGACAAGATTTCCCAGTTCATTCGCCAGATCAGCATCTCTTCTTCGCAGTAAACCCTCCGTTGAAAAATCACCGTCCTGTCCAAAAGTGGTCTCTGCAAAAAGAAAATATCTGGCAGCATCCACTCCGGCGATCGCGATAAGCTCATCGACATTTATCACTTTTCCGCGGGACTTGGATATTTTCTCTTTATTAAAGGTCCACCAGCCATGTGCGAAGATCTGTCCGGGAAGCGGGATCTCCGCGGACAAAAGCATTGCCGGCCAGATCACAGCATGGAACCAGAGAATGTCTTTGCCTACCAGGTGGAGATCTGCCGGCCAGTATTTTTGCTCTTTATTTGTAAGATAATTTACCCCGGAAAGATAATTTGTAAGGGCATCAAACCAGACATAGGCAATATGCTCTTTATCAAAGGGCAGTTCTATTCCCCATTTAAAACTATTTCTTGATATTGAAAAATCAAGCAAACCTTCCTTGATCCTGAAAAGTATTTCATTATATCTTGATTCCGGCCTGACAAAACTTTTGTTCTTTTCATAATGTTCCAGCAGCCTGTCTCTATAAGCTGAAAGCTTAAAAAAATAACTCTCTTCTTTTAGTATTTCAACTTTTGTTTTGTGGACCGGGCAGCAGCCTGTTTCTAATTCTTTTTCCTGATAATAAGCTTCACAACCGGTACAATAAAGGCCCTCATAAAAACCTTTATAGATATCACCTTTCTTGTAGGACTTATCATACATAAATCTTACAGTATCTATATGCGCGGCTTCCGTAGTTCTGATAAAACGGGAATAGTCAATGTTCAGTTTTTTCCAGGCTTCAATAAACTTCGGGATCAAGCCGTCAACGAATTCTTTTGGCTCTTCTCCCTTTTTTTGTGCGGCAGTTTCTATCTTTTTGCCATGCTCATCCGTACCCGTGAGGAAAAAAACATCCTCTCCTTTTAGCTTATGCCAGCGGGCCAGTATATCAGCCGCGAGCGTTGTATAGAAATGCCCGATATGCGGGATATCATTTGGATAATATATCGGTGTTGTCACATAGAATTTCTTCATTTACCGGCTCCACTTTTATCCGGCCCCGGCCCGCCGGCAGGAGTATTATTGCGCGGTGTGTTATTTTGTTGATTATTATTGGGCCTGTTCCCCCCCTGCCTTTGCCAGTCCCTGTTGTTTCTGTTGTTATCCTGATTCCGCCTGTTTTGCCGGTCGTTATTGCGGTTACGATTACTGTTATTATTTCTCTGGCCGTCCTTATTCCTTCCTTCAGAACCGGCACCCTGATGGTTATTTGAACCTTGAGTCCTGTTCCAGGGTTGATTGGGTCTTTGCTGTCCTTTCTGCTGGGACACTGCCGGGGCAGCAGGTGCCGCCTTATCCAAAGTTTTATTAAATTCCGCTGCTTCTATATTTTGGCTTTCCCCCGCGGGAATACCGGTACCTTTTTTAATTGTATCCGCCGCTGCCGCCCGCAGTGAATCATACTGGCCCTGTTCGTAGGCGAGACAGCACATCAATCTGCCGCACATACCGGATATTTTTGTCTGATTTAAAGGAAGATTCTGAACCTTGGCCATTTTTATGGTCACGGGAATAAAATCCTTAAGAAAAGAAACACAGCATAATTCCCTGCCGCAACATCCATAGCCGCCCAGCATCTTGGCTTCATCTCTTACGCCTATCTGCCGCATCTCTATCCGCGCTTTAAGCAGATACGCAAGATCTTTCACCAGCTCGCGAAAATCCATGCGTTTTTCCGCAGTAAAGTAAAAGACTATTTTTGTTCTATCCAGGGAATAATCTGCTTCCACCAGTTTCATCTCCAAACTTTTCTCTTCTATTTTTTGCTGGCAGGACTTATAGGCTTCTTTTTCTTTTTGAATATTTTCGTAAAAATGCTTGACATCTTCCGGGGCGGCTATCCTGAGTAATTTTAAAAACCCGTCAATTTTACCGTCAGTTATAAGTTTTGCGGCCTTTACGGCCTGGCCGAACTGAGGGCCGTCCGCGGTATCTACCACACAATTATTTTCTTCTTTAATATTGGCATCAGTACTGAAACAATTAATTATTTTACAACGGTCCCGGAATCTTACAGGAACCTGATAAAATGGAACGGCAGCCGCAATCGGCTGGGCTTGTTGAACCTGTACCGGCTGCTGGGGCTGGTCCGGTAAAGCAAGCGCTGCCGGTATCCCGGGCAATGCTTGAACCGGCTGAGTTTGGGCCTGTTCCGGCGGTTTTATTGACGGGCCGCCAATATTTTGTTTATTATTAATATCATCCATTTCTTGTGTCCCCTTTAACCAGAATATTATTAAGTACCAGGTCTTGATTTAAGATCCTGTTCCTGGAAATTACGCTTTTTGAAATATCTATTTCGCTCAACATATTCATTATATTATCAAGCGGCAGAAGCTTTGAATATTTTTTTACAAGCTCTTCTTTATCCACATTGCACAGTAAGCCCTGGCCTGTCTTATCTTTAAATACATCATAGAAAAACCCTGATAAAAGATCCGTAACCAGCACGGTTATATTTTCAAACTTTTTTTTAGCTGTCTTTATTTCCAGCAGCTGCCTGCTGGTATAATAAGCTTCCAGCATCGTAAAAATATATCCGCGCACCTCAAGGCATTTCTCTCCGGTAAGTTCAAGCGCTTTGGCAGCACTGCCTTCGGAGGCCCTGATTACGTATTCAAAAATTCTTTCATCTGAAACAGGCGTACCCTTAGAAACCAGGATATCCTTTATTTGTTCCGGGGGCAAAGGCCCGAATTTCAGGGTCTGGCACCTCGACTTTATGGTATCAAGAAGAAGATCTGCTCTTGATTCGATAAGAATAAAGACCCGTTTCTGCAAAGGCTCTTCAATTGTTTTTAGAAGCATCGGAACCGCGTCCCGGGAAAGTTTTCCGGCCTCATTTATTATTATGAATTTATACCTGTTAAAAAGTGAAGAAAGCGACTGTGCTCCGAGAAGCCCCGTTATTTGTTCCTTCTTAATAGAATTCCCGTCAGGTTCAACAAGTTCAATATCCGGATTAAGCCCTTTTGACTGTTTTTCGCAGGAAAGGCAAACAGAGCAGGCTTTAAAATTTATATGATCCGGATTTTCACAGTTAACTAAACGGGCAAATTCCAGCGCCAAGGACCTCTTGCCTACTCCATCTTTGCCGGTAAAAAGATAAGCATGAGCCAGCCGGTCGTTTTTTACTGAAGCAGAAAGGATCCTTTTTTGTTTAACATGTCCGAGAATTTTTTCCAGCATTTTTTAGTTTCCTGTCAACAAATACCGCGATTTTATCAGTAATTTCTTCCCTTGAAGCAAGCCCGTCGATTATTTTGATCCTGCCCGGTTCTTTTTTCGCAATTGCCAGGTAGCCTTTACGGACTTTTTCATGAAAAGCTTTTTTTTCCAGTTCTAATCTATCTTTTTTCCCCGCTCTCTTATGCGCCCGTTTAAGTCCCAGCTTAACATCCAGATCCAGATATATGGTCAGGTCCGGTTTTAATCCTCCCGCGGCAAAATTATTAAATTTCTCTATTATTTCTTTTGAAAAACCCCGGGCATAACCCTGGTAGGCCAGCGTAGAATCATTAAACCTGTCGCAAAGAACCACCTTACCCTTTTTTAGTGCCGGTAGGATCTTGTCCCGTACATGCTGAGCACGGCTTGCCAGATAAAGTAAAAGTTCAGTGGCAGCCGCCATTTCTTTATTGGCCGGGTCAAGAAGCAGTTCTCTGATCTTTTCAGCTATAGGAGAACCCCCGGGTTCTCTGGTCTTGATCGTTGTAAAACCCGTTTTATTCAGGTATTTTTGCAATTTATCTATCTGTGTGGTCTTGCCGCTGCCTTCAGGGCCTTCAAAAGTTATAAAGATCATAATTTCTCCTAAAAAATGGTCCCGGGTGTTATGGGACCTATACTTCCCAAGCGCCTAAAACCCAGGGCCCAGAACCTGTTGCTTATTTTTTACTTATGTTCCCGGCTAAGCCTGAGGATCGAAAGGGCTTTTCCGGTTTGCTCATCTATTTCAATAAAAACTCCGTTGATCTTAACACTGCCGGTTGCAACTTCAAACCTTACAGGAATGTCGTAAAGAAAACGCTGTAAAGCCATTTCCTTCTTTATACCTATTACGGAATCTGTTGCACCGCACATACCTGCATCCGTGATGTAGGCTGTGCCGCCGGGAAGAATTCTTTCATCGGCTGTTTGAATATGCGTATGCGTGCCAAAAAGCGCAGATATTTCCCCGTCAAGATAATTGCCCAGAGCATTCTTTTCCGAAGTGATCTCGGCGTGAAAGTCCACGACAATAATGTTTGTTTCTTCCTTAATTTTATTGACCGCCTTTTTTGCTGTTCTAAAAGGGCAATCGATATTTGATAAATAGACCCGGCCTTCAAGATTTAGTACAGCAATTTTTAAGCCGCCGGGCGTATCATAAACCCTGTAACCAAAACCTGCAACTCCTTCAGGATAGTTAGCCGGCCGGAGCAGCCTGGTTTCAGTGTCAATTATCTGCATTACCTCTTTTTTATCCCAAATGTGATTCCCTGAAGTAACAACATCAATACCCGAAGCCAGAAGTTCGTCCAGAACTTTTGCCGTAATTCCAAATCCACCGGCAGAGTTTTCTCCGTTAGCAACAACAAAATCCAAACCCAGTTCCTTTTTTAGGCCCGGTAAAAGCGCTTTAACAGCTATTCTTCCGGGTTCACCTATTATGTCCCCTAAAAACAATAGTTTCATCTTATCCTTTTTGTTGCTGTATCTGTGTCATTTTTTTCCTCATCCGTGCCATTTCTTTACCCATCCGTATTTCTACCCACCATCTGTGTCATCTCTTTACCCATCTGTGCCATCAGGCGCCAGCCTTACTTCGCATATTCAGAAGCGCGCATTTCCCTTATAACAGTTACCTTGACCTGGCCCGGATACTCAACTTCTTCTTCTATGCGTTTTGCAATATCTTTCGCCAGTTGAAGGGCCTGGGCGTCATTTATCTCCGTGTATTCCACCATGATCCTTATTTCCCGGCCTGCCTGCATGGCAAAAGAATTCTTTACTCCGGTAAAAGATTCAGCGATATTTTCCAGTTTCTCAAGACGTTTAATATATGTTTCCAAAGATTCGCGCCTGGCTCCCGGCCTCGCGCCTGAAATAGAGTCGGCGGCCTGAACAATAATGGCGTCTATGGTCCTTAATTGGTCATCCCCGTGATGTTCTCCCACAGCAGATATAACCCGCGGGCTCTCTTTGTACTTTTTGACCAGATCCGCTCCTATCTGGGGATGTGTTCCTTCTATTTCGTGATCGACAGCTTTACCGATATCATGCAATAAGCCGGCACGCTTAAACATTACAGAATCAAGCCCTAATTCGCCTGCTATCATACCGGACAAATTGGCCACCTCAATGGAATGTTGAAGAATGTTCTGTCCGTAACTGGTACGGTATTTGAGCCGGCCTATAAGCCTTACCAATTCCGGGTGTATTCCGGAAAGGCCCATATCCATAACTGTTCTTTCCCCTGTTTCTTTTATCTTCTCATCAACTTCGCTTTTTACTCTCTCAACAACCTCTTCAATACGGGTTGGATGGATCCTGCCGTCTGATATTAATCTCTCTAAAGATATCCTGGCTATCTCACGGCGCACCATATCAAAACCTGAAAGAACGACCGCTTCGGGAGTATCATCAACAATTACATCTATTCCCGTGGCCGCCTCAAGCGCCCGAATATTCCGCCCCTCTCTTCCGATAACTCTCCCTTTCATTTCTTCATTGGGAAGCGGCACAACCGAAACGGTAGACTCTACCGTATGATCAATTGCGCACCTTTGTATGGAAAGCGAAATTATCTTTTTTGCCTTCTTTTCTGCTTCTTCTTTTGCTTCATCTTCTATACGTTTTATTATGACCGCAGCATCATTGTGAGCCTGCTTTTCCAGCATCTCAAGAAGCATTTTTTTGGCAATTTCCGTGGTGAGCCCGGAGATCCGCTCAAGCTTAACACGTTCTTCTTCTATCATTCTATTAAGCTTATCATCCTTATCCTTGATAATTTGATCTTTCTGCTGTAACTCGGTCTCGCGGCCCTTATTTTCTTTTTCTTTCTGGTCAAGAAGATCCGCTCTTTTATCGACATGTTCTTCTCTTTGGGTCAAACGTTTTTCAAGGGTTTGAATTTCCAACCTTCTTTCTTTTGTATCCGATTCAAACTGCTGTTTTGCCTTAAAAAGTTCTTCCTTTGCCTCAATGATAGCTTCTTTTTTCCGGGAAGCTACCTGTCTCTCGGCATCTTCAAGTTTTTGCTTGACTATTTTTTCCGCCGATTGTATCTTGTCTTCGGCTGTTTTCTTCCTGAGTATCCAGCCAATAAAAATACCGGCAAAAATACCGACAACTATTAGAACAATAACTTTTAAAATATCCATTTAGATCCTCCTTAATATTAAGAATAATTTTAGGAAAGTCGAGGTTATTGCAGGAAACTACGAGGATTTAATTTAAATTGGCAGAATTCTGTAGGCGTATATTGAAAAAGAAAAGGTTTTCTTTTTCAGTTTTTGCTAAATAAACAGAATTCTTATAAACAAATACAGAGTCTTCTTCTGATTTGTAAATTTTCACTATGTTTAATAACCAAATTAAATATCTCATTTTCCGTGAATAACCTTCCTAATTAGTTTTAATTATAGTCCATAACTTAGCAAATGTCAATGGCTTTTTATAAAACAACACTAGTTTCAGCTGAGAATATACAGTTTTAGGCGCTTCATATTAGAACAAGCTGATTTGTGAAATATATTGCTTTAGGTTGGACAAATTACGCTCTAATCTTTCTTTTGTCAGTTATTATAAGGTCCAGTTTTTGATCATTATTATCTGCAGGTATGCACCTTAAGACCTGAAAGTCAAAAGCAAGCCCTATCTTTAGCCCGCCCATCTTTTTTAAAAGCCGGTCATAGAAACCACCGCCATAACCTAATCTATTCCCCAAAATATCGAAACCAAGGCCCGGAACAATAATTATATCTATTTTTTTGCCATAGAATAATTCTCTATATTTTAATTTGGGTTCAAGAATTCCATATGAAGACCGGGCTAGATTGCCGGGAAATACCCTTATCCTGCTTATAGTTAGACGTTTATTCTTAATATCGGTTATCGGGACATAAACTAATTTCTTTTGCCGTAAAGCCTTTGCTATCATCTTGAAAGTACTAACTTCATTATTAAATGAAACGTAAAACAATATACTTTTAGCTTTTTGAAATTCTTCTAATGAAAACAGCTTTTTGGTGATAGCACGGTTTTTACGTTTTAAGATAAGCAGTTTTAATGCGAGTCTTTTTTTCTTTAGCTTAATTCTTAAACTATTCTTAATTTTGAGCCTAACCAGGGACGATCTCTTCATAAATAGCCTTTTACTTAAAATAACGCCACAAAACCTTTACATTATCAATATCGGCTCTATTCCCACTTAAGATGTCCTTTTTTCCAGCAATACGCCAGTCCCACTATTAAAATTCCCAGAAAGAGAGACATTTCAATAAAAGCAAAAAGCCCCAATTCTCTGAATACCACTGCCCAGGGAAATAAAAATATTACTTCCACATCAAAAATAACAAAAAGAATAGCAAAAAAATAATAGCGCATGTTGAACTGGATCCACGCTCCGCCAACAGGTTCTTCACCGCATTCATAGGTTGTTTCTTTCTCGTAATTTGGGTTAGAATTCCTGACCAAAAAAGCGGTTACCAGCCCGGCTACCGTAAAACCCAGGGCAATTACCAGAAATATAAAAACTGCAAGATATTCGTTGAGCATATTCTACTTCTCCGCCGTTACACCGGAAAGTTTGAGTATTTGGGGCACTTTATCATCCCAACCCAGGGGCATAAGGTGAACACCCTGACAAAAAGGCTTAAGTTCTTTGATGAGCCGAGCGGCTATTTCAATACCCGTCTGTCCGGATTTAGTTTTTTCCTTGTCCTTTTTTAGTTCATCAATAAGGTCCTGGGGAACATTTATACCGGCGACATTTTCATTCATGAATTTAGCCATACCCGGCCCCTTAAGTACTACGATACCGACATAAACAGGCACCCCAAACTCCTTGACGCTTTTCATGAATTTCGCGAATTTTTCCACTTCATACACGGCTTGTGTCTGGAAGAACTCGATACCGGCCTTTATTTTTTTCTCCATTTTGAAAAGCTGCGGATCCAACGGTTCCGCACAGGGAGAAACAACCGCGCCTTTGCAGAATTTTGGCGGTTCTCCTTCAAGAGGATTGCCTGCCAGATCTTTTCCTGCTTCAAGCTGCCTTACCATATGGGACAAAGATACGGAATCCAGGTCAAATACCGGCTTAGCGTCTTTATGGTCGCCCAGAGTGGTATGATCTCCGGTAAGAAGCAGCAAGTTATCAATACCAAACAAAGCAGCGCTTAAAATGTCAGATTGTAAAGCCAGCCTGTTCCTGTCCCGGCAGGTTACTTGAAATACCGGTTCAATATTCTTCTCTTTAAGCACTTTACACATTGCCAGGCCGCCCAGACGCATCACTGAAGATTGATTATCGGTAACATTAATAGCATGCACATAAGGCCAGACCATTTCCGCTTCATGAAGGGCTTTTTCTATATGAAATCCTTTAGGCGGGCCAAGTTCCGAGGTCACTATGAATTTTCCATTTTTTGTTAGTTCTGTAAATCTCATTCTTCCCCCTAAGCGGCTCTAGATCTTGCTTTGATAACATTTGTCAGCATTAATAAATAACTTTTGTCAAGAAAAGCTTTTTTTGTAATCACGAATTGAAACTATTTCCTTTATTCTCGGGTTAGGTTCTCCGATAGCTTTAGACTTTAAAAGTATCTTCTCCCAGCCGCAGTCCATATTTTTGGAAACTTCACACTTACCATTTTTTGTCCCCCCGCAGGGCCCGTTTAACAGCCCTTTGGAACACGCCGTAAGAGGACAGATACCGGCCGTAAGCCCGAGCTTGCATTCCCCGCATTGTTCGCAATCATAAGAGGTGGGGGTAAATCCGGAAAATCCCGGGACATAGAAGGTATCACAACCTGCAAGAATTGTTTTATCCGGGAGCAGGGCCGCCAGAGTTTGCACCCCGACCCCGCATGCAAATACCAGAAGTGTGCCGGCTTTTGTAATTTCGTTCCTGTAGAGCTCAAGCCTCTTGGCCGTATAGTCTTCATTACACAGATAATCAAGCACAATTTCGCCTGAAATGTTTAAATTCAGGGTTTTTAGTTCTGCCTTAAGCAGTTCATATTCCTTTGACGGGAAATGGACTTCTTTACAGCCAAAACATGCTATTAAAAGAATATTCTCCTTAAAAAAAGGCAGTAACTCTTCTTTTTTCTTCAACTGCGTGATCAGCATTATTTCTTTCTCTCCTTAAGGGCTTTCTTTGAGCTTTTAAATATTTCAACCATGTGCGATTTTGAGGAGCAAATGTCCTCGCAGCAGCCGCATTCTATGCAGTTCATAACACCTTCTTTTTCAACCATTTCCCAATTCTCTGCCTGAGCAAAGAGCACCAGCTTGTGAGGTTTTAATTCCATAGGGCAGACATTAACGCATCTTCCACATTTAATACAGGGTTCAGCTGTCAGCTCATCCTTTTTTCTCACTACAATAATTCCATTAGTTCCTTTAATAACAGGAACATCGAGCGTGTCCTGCACAAAGCCCATGATCGCCCCGCCCATTTTTAATTCAAAATTATCCGGGACCTTTATTCCACAGGCCCGGGCTATATCAGCTACCTGCATTCCGATCTTTATCTCATAATTTCCGGGCTTTTCGACACCTGCTCCGGCTACGGTCACTACCCGGCGGACCAGAGGCAGGCCGTTATAAACTGCTTCATATACCGCAACCACCGTACTGATATTATTAACAATAACACCCACATCAAGAGGCAGGCCTCCCCGCGGAACTTCACGGTTTAGTACTCTCTTGATAAGCATCCTCTCCGCGCCTTCAGGGTACTTCGTCCTGACAGAGATAACTTCAATACAGGCATCACCCGCGAGTTTTGACTTTAAGCTCTCAAAAGCCTCTATTTTATTGTCTTCTAACGCGATTATTCCCTTACTTATCCCGGCAGCTTTCATGATAAGCCTGAGTCCCGTTAAGACCTGTTCAGGCCGCTCTATCATCAGCCTGTTATCGGCGTTTAATAAAGGTTCACATTCACATCCGTTTATAAGGACCGTATCCAGCACTTTAGCGGAACTTAGTTTAATGTGTGTCGGAAACTGCGCTCCTCCCATGCCGACCACGCCGGCATCCTTTATGGCTTGAACAATCGCTTCCCCGGTACACGAGGAAAGAGACCCTTTTGAAGCCACAGAAGGCGCGATTTCATCTTTCTTATCATTTTTGATTATGACATTCAGAACAGGAAAAGGGAGCAGTGGATGCTTTCTTGGTTCAACAGCTAATACCTCTCCGGAAACACTTGAGTGAATATAAGCAGAAACAAAAGCCTTTGAAGCGCCTATCTTCTGTCCCAAACTTACTCTTTCACCGGCCTTTACCAGCGCCTCACAAACGGCTCCTGCGTGCTGCTGCAAAGGGATACTTACAATTTCAGGGTCTGCTATTTTAGTTATAACCAGCTTTTCCGTAAGCTCTTTTCTTTCTTCAGGATAAAGCCCGCCATAAAATCCCTCGTTTCTTTTAGCCTGGATCCTTTTAACATTGCTATCCATAAAGTCCGCGTTATTTTTATTATAATTCCTTATTTTAGGCGCCTCAGAAATGAAAACGTCCTGCCGGTTCTGGCTTTTTAGGCGGTTGTATATACTTTCCCAGGCACAGTCTTTATCCTTAGAAACTTCACATTTACTATTTTTTGCCCCGCCGCAAGGGCCGTTGATCAATCCTTTACTGCAGTCAACCACCGGACAGATGCCTCCGGTAGCTGTAAGATAGCAGTCGCCGCAGGCACCGCATTTTTCGGTATTTAGGGATATTCCGTGATAGCCTCCCTGAAATACCGAATCACACATTCCCAGGACAGGTAAGGCCAGCAGCCCGGCAACAGTTTGTATACCGATACCGCAGGAAATGACGGCAACCGCGTCAGCTTTTAAAATATCCTGTTTAACACTGTTCAGGGCTTTTTCACTAAGGTGTTCATTACAGAGAAAATCTAAAGGCATGAAACCGGCAGTAGTCTTACCGGCTTCATTAAGCAGTTTATTTAATTCCGCAGTTTCCGGTTCACAAGTACTTTTAAGCTCACTAAAACATTTATTGCAGGAGACAATATATATCCGGGCATTATCCCCGATAATATTAAGCAGCTCTTCTTTATTCTTTAATTTATATTTAGTATAGTCAAGCTTTGGCATTATTCTTCTCTTAAATGTATTTTTTATACTCAGAATCAAGCTTAAATCTTACGCGGGGTTCCTTGCCGTATTCTATTATTACAGGTTTTCCCCCGCCGGTAATTGACAGGCGGCCGGCCTCCATGACCAGTTCATTATAAAAACTGTTTGCCGGAGTCGCAATAACACCTTCTTTATCTATTTTAATAATAGTCTTTTTTCTGCCTTCCAGGCCTGAAGCTTCACTGACGCGTGCAGCCGCAAGACAATTTGCCTCTATTGACCTGTAACCGTACCCGACCGGTTCGTACCCTTCTTTGCCCTTGTAAACCATTTGAAAATAATCAGGGTTCGTTTCATAATAATACTTATCATCCGGCTCATTTCCTTTTGTCAGTACTGAATGTTTTACGCCCCGGAACTGGTCAGAATGCGAAATTATGCCGCCTGAATCCTTACCTGCCGTGTGCAGTACCAGGCCCTGGGTATTTCCCCCCGGCGCCTCATCCGGATAGCCAAAACCATTTACAACATTCAGGCAGGCTCCGTTATTCCAGATAATCCTTCCGTCTGTCCAGAGAAAACCATCATTGCCGTTAGGATACTTTTCCAGGAGCCCGTAGACTGAAACCTCGACCGGCAGGAGCCCGGTAATATAAGCAACCAGATCAATATAATGACAGGCCACATAGGAAAAAGCATCAGAGTTTTTTACCGTACACCAATTTTGGAAGTTAGAATGCCTGTAGTACCAGGGTTCAACAAGATGCGCCTGTCCTATTCTAAATTCTCCAAATTCTCCGTTCTGATACCTGCGCCTGGCGATCAAACCGCGGTCATCAAAACGTTTGTGATATTCTATTCCGACAAAAAGGCCTTTTGATAAAGCTTCATTTTCAATTTCTTTGGCTTCTTTATATTTAAGCACCAAAGGTTTTACACTGCAGACATGCTGATCATTTTTAAGCGCTTCTTTTATTACCGGATAATGGAGCTGGTCAGGCATTGCCACAAACACAAGATTCCCGGGCTGCATATTCTTAATAACTTCCTTAAACAACTCCGGGTAATTATTCGAAAGATCACCTTTTGTATGATCTGGAAACGGTTTAAAGGACTGACCGGGGAAGGCTCTGTTTAACATCGCGTTTTCCGCAAGCGCTTTTAGCGGAGCTCCGTTCAAGGCAACAATACTAATGTTACCTACAATTCCCATTCTTTGAAGCTGGTATATGGAAGGAAGTATCTGAACCGCGGTGATCATACCGCCACCGACTATGACTACATCCATTTTCCTGTTAGCCACTCGCTTTTCCTTTAAAAAAAGATCCTTGTTATTAAAGTAAATATTGCCCCGCACTCGCGCGCGGGGCAATATTACTCATATCTAAATCTGCTATTTTTTCTTTGTTCTTTTATTCGCTGCTGAAACTTCCTTATTAAGCAGGGAACCTCTTCTGTTGGCAACAAAAGCATAGCCCAGTGCGGCCAGGCATACCAGAGCGATCAGTATTTTTTTTCCAAAATCCGCATCATTCATAGAAATTACCGCTGCCGGGGCTATTGGCGCTAAAATGATGGCAACAAGGTTCATAACTTTTATCATAGGATTAATTGCGGGGCCTGCTGTATCCTTAAACGGGTCACCGACTGTGTCTCCTATAACCGCTGCCTTGTGGGCATCCGTACCCTTACCGCCCATAAAACCATCTTCTATCTTTTTCTTAGCATTATCCCAGAGCCCGCCGGTATTTGACATAAAGACCGCAAGCAGCTGCCCGACAACAATTGTTCCGACCAGGTACCCGCCAAGAGCACCCACGCCTAAAGTAAAGGCAACAAGCACCGGAGTGGCAACAGCAAGAACGCCCGGGCCTACCAGTTCTCTTTGCGCCGCTTCGGTAACTATGGCAACGCAAGGGCCGTATTCAGGCAATTCTGTTCCTTTCATAATACCGGGGTGCATCTTAAACTGCCTGCGAACTTCCTGGACCACCAGGAAAGCCGCTCTGCCGACAGCTTTTAACATGAAAGACGAAAATAACATAGGCACCGCGGCACCTATCATAAGCCCGACAAATATCTCGGGAATATTTATCTGAATACCGGAAGCAACAAGAGCTGCTTCATCAATATAGGACCTAAAAAGCGCTGTTGCAGCTATTACTGCAGTTGCAATTGCAAGCCCTTTTGTAAGAGCTTTTGTTGTGTTACCAATTGCATCCATCCAGGCAAGCGTGTCTGAAGCTTTTGTTGCCTTGATCTTTGACATCTCAAAAATACCGTGGGCATTATCAGTAATAGGCCCGAAAGTATCCATCGCAAGTACAAAACCCGTAGTAGCAAGAAGGCCAAGGCCGGAGAGAGCCACGCCAAAAGCCGCCATTGCAGGACTGCCTTTGAATATTATTAAAGAGCTGACAATGGTTCCACAGATCAGAACTATTGCCCAGACAGAGGACTCCATACCTTCAGCCAAACCGTTAAGAATAAGCGTTGCGGGCCCGGTCTTAGTGGCAATTGCCGTTTCCGTTACCGCCCTCTTATCAGGATGAGTAAAGATATTTGTAAGGATAAGCGTGGCTACCGCAAGCAGTATGCCTATTGAAGTTATAAGAGCAAGTTTCAGCCAGAGTAGATCTATTCCATTGTGGAATCTCCAGTACGAGAGTGCGAAGAAACCCAGTATGGAAAGCCCTGCCGAAACACAGTAGCCGACAACTATGGGTTTCATGGGGTCAAATACTTTTGCATTATCATTACCTCTGACAAACCAGGTTCCGATGATAGAAGTAAATACACCAAGAGCCCTGATAAGGAGCGCGAACATGATGAAAGCCAGAGCCCGTTCACCTAACGAAGCAGCAAGAATTATCGCCGCGACCAGGGTAACCTCATAGGACTCAAACATATCCGCGGCCATACCGGCGCAGTCACCTACATTGTCGCCGACATTATCGGCAATAGTTGCCGCATTTCTCGGATCATCTTCCGGAATACCGGCTTCAACTTTTCCGACAAGATCAGCACCTACATCGGCCGCTTTAGTATAGATACCGCCGCCCACTCTCATAAACAGAGCTGCAAGCGAGCCGCCAAAACCAAAACCTACAAGAACTTTCATGGCATCCTGTTTAAATAACCAGAAAATAATGGTAGCACCCAGAAGCCCGAAACCTACCGTGAACATTCCTGAAACTGCACCCGCATCAAAAGAAACTCTTAAACATTTTGAAAAACTTGTCAGGGCCGCGTTTGCGGTCCGGACATTGCCCTTAACTGCAAGTTTCATGCCTACAAAACCGGCTCCATAAGAACAGAGAACCCCGGCAACAAAGGCAAGCGCTATGCCCCAGGAAAGCTCTATTCTCTTTGGATCATCTTTAAATGTACCAAAATAATACATAGAAAGCAGGGTAATAAAAACCAGCAAAACAAAAACGCTCATTATCTTGCTTTGCTGCTTAAGATATGCCATTGAACCCTGTTCTATGGCCGCAGACACATCCGTCAAGGCCTTTGGGCCTGCCGGTTGTGCCATTACCTTTATTACAAGTATTACGCCGTAAAAAAGTGCAATAAGTGCGGAACAAAAAACAACCGCAAGCACCTTGTTCTCATATGGCCCGAATTCAGGCAATTTGAGGTTGGCTTCACTTACGCTTATGGCAAGCTGGCCAAGTTTTGCAACTATACTTCCAACCATTTTAACTCCTCCTTTTCAATTTTCCGTATGTGTCCTGCAGTATAAGGATCGACTCCGGAAATTATTTTTTTCTACAAACTTAAACTCTATGTAAGTAAAACTGGACCTTTAAGCGTCTGCGTTTTCTAACTGGTTCTTTGACGGCCCGTTAACAACACAAAGCCCGCTAAGCGCGTCCGCAAGCTGCTCTTTATTGGGAACAACCCCGTGCCATTCCGCCTTGTTTTCCATAAAGCAGACACCCTTGCCTTTTACGGTCTTCGCAATTATTACGGTCGGCTTGCCCTTAGTCGCCCTGGCTTCCTTAAAAGCTGCAAGATGAGCTTGAATTGAATGCCCGTCTATTTCTATCACATGCCAGTTAAAAGCTTTTAATTTACCGGCTAAAGGAGCGATACCTTTTACATCTTCCACTTTTCCATCTATCTGGAGATTATTGTAGTCTATCCAGGCCAGTACATTGTCCAGTTTTCTATGAGCGCTGGTCATAATAGATTCCCAGACAGAACCTTCCTGCAGCTCGCCGTCACCGAGGATGCAAAATACTCTTGCGTCGCTGCCGTCAAGCTTTAAGCCCATTGCTGCGCCGTTTGCGGCACCCAGGCCCTGTCCGAGCGAACCCGCCGATATTTCAATTCCGGGAGTCTTAACACTGTGAGGATGCCCCTGTAAACGGCTGTGAAGTTTTCTTAAAGTCAGAAGTTCTTCCACAGGAAAGTACCCGGTTTCCGCCAGAACGGCATAAAGTCCGGGGTTAGCATGCCCTTTTGAAAGAAAAACCCTGTCTCTTTTTTCCCATTTGGGATCAGCAGGATCATGCCTTAATTCAGCAAAATAAAGAGCCGTGAGAAATTCCACCATAGAAAGGGAACCTCCCGGATGGCCGGAACCGGCCGCGTTAAGAGAGACAAGGATACTTTTTCTTATATTGACCGTATGTTGTTCAAGTTTCTTTATGTCCGGATTTTCATTTTTGCCCTGGAACATTTATTCCTCCTTTAAAGCGATTCCACAGATTGCAAAACTTCTGATTGAACTTAAAAAAATAAAAAATATCCTTCAACGATCTTAGACTTTAAAAACCTTACAAACTTTACAAACCTTATAGACATCTTCTAACTTACACCAATGCCCAGGCTTCTTTCCATACCCGCTTAGTATTTGCTAAAACAAGCTCCGATGGTTCTTCAGGAAGAGGTTTAACCTCAAAACTTACCACGGGCGGACGGGCAACCGTAGAAGACGGCAGATAACCTATCTTAAACAACATTCTGATAAATTCCGCAAGGTCTTTCGGACTATTCATACTGCCTTTCAAATTAAATCTGGGATGCTGGTCACCAAAGGCAGGACTGGCTTTATCTTCAACAAACGCGGATCCTATATGAACGTGGTTGAGATATTTTTTTACCGTTTTTAACGCATACGCGGACTCTTCGTTCAATAAAGGAAGGTGTGAAAGATCTAAACATAAACCAAAATCAGGGAAGTCCTTTTTTACTTCTGCGGCAAGTTCTGCGGCTTCTTTTGAAGGGCCGACCAGGCACTTCTTATCCACCGAAGCATCGAAAGTTTCAAGAGAAAATATCAGTCCTTTATCTTTTGCGCACTTAGCCAGTTCTTTTAAAGAAGCAATAAGCAGTTTTTTTGCGGCAGCTTTTTTGCTGCTCTCCGGAGCAGGGCCCGAAAGCACAATAACTTTTTCCGCAAAAAGCGCGGCACCGGCCTCAATAGACAGTTTAACATCGGCTATAGCTTTCTGCCGGTCCTCTTCATTTTCAGAATTCAGGTTGAACTTTCCGACTAAAAGAGGAGGCTGCCCGGCTATTCCGACCCTTAAGCCGGAGACGTCAAGTATCTTCCTCATTTTGGGAAGTAATGCTGTATCAAGAGGCCGTCTTACTTCAACGGTCCCAAAAAAAGGATCCAGGGCTATATTTGATAAAGTTTCAAGAATAGGGCCTTCGCCTTTCATACAGCCGGGGTAGATCATGGGATGTATTATCCCCAGACTCAAATAACCGTGCCATAATTCCTTCATATTCCCGCTCCTTTACTTTGACAGTTTTTTGCCTATTAATTTCTTTTCAAGACGCGCATACTCCGGCAGGGGTTCCCCTATAAGCGGCGTGATATATTTTAAAAATTTTTCTGTAACCCAGGTTCCGTTGGCGTTAATGAAATCTTCCGGAACTTTACGTTCTTTATTGGCGATATTGTCCAATTCACTTATTCCGGTCCCGCATTTATAGGGAGCATCAGATTCCCGTACCAGCGTAACCATGTACCCGTTTTTGCCGAGAACGGCGTGTTTTACGGCCATGGCTCCGGAAATGTAGGCCTCTTCCCGGTCCGTAGTTGACTGCGCAATACCCGATACCCTTTGAATGGTACCCGGCTTATCACAACGTGCTTTTAGTTTCAATTTGTCAGCGATAATGGAAACAAGCGTCTCTCCTACACCGCCCAGCTGTTTATGCCCGAATTTATCGGTATCAATATTTCTTTTTGAAGCCGTCAAATACTCTCCGCTTTCATCTTTTAAACCTTCGCAGCACGTGATCACGGCATACCCGAGCTTTTTATAGACTTTTTCAACTTCAGTTATGAACTTGTCCTGATTAAAAGGAATTTCAGGAAGCAGGATGAGATGTGGAGCGTCATTTTCTTTTTGCCTTGCCAGCGCCGTAGAAGCCGTGATCCAGCCGGCGTTGCGTCCCATAGTTTCTATGATCTTAATTGTATCCGAAGTATATATCGCTTCTGTGTCCAGCCCTGCATCCCGCACCGCCAGCGCAAGCCACCTGGAAACCGAACCGTAGCCCGGACAATGATCGGTTACGGGAAGGTCATTATCAACAGTTTTCGGAAGGCCCATCACCCTTAACTCGTACTTTTCCGCTATTGCCAGCTTGTGAACTTTGTTTGCGGTATCCATTGAGTCATTGCCGCCGGCTACAAAAAAATACCTGATTTCATGGGCTTTCAACACATTTAAAAGTTTATTAAAGTCTTCTTCCGTTTTTAGTTTATGCCTGGAGGAACCCAGTGCGGAAGACGGGGTAAAGCGGAGCAATTCAATATTTTTTTTGCTTTCTTTATTAAGGTCGATCATGTTTTCATTCAGGACCCCAAGTATGCCGTTTATCGAACCATACATATTGGTTATTTCCTTATGTTTACCGGCTTCCTGAATGGCTCCGGAGATGCTGCTGTTGATAACCGCGGTCGGGCCTCCGGATTGCGCAAACAATGCATTTCCTTTTAACGCCATTTACTAATTCCTCCAAAATAATAATATAAATTAATAAACTGCAAAACGAAAGTTCCAGTTTCCCTGCAGCAATATTACTTGATAAACTTCGATAGCACATCCATATTTTGATCGCGGTTTTTCATAATATAATCAATTGCCTGATCTTTACTAAAGCCATTATGAACGACCTGGTTGACCGCGAGCGCCGCGGCCAGAGGATCTTCCTTTCCCGGGAACAGGATATTCCTTCCAACAAGAGCTCCCCTTACATTTTTTCCGGCTTTCATCCCGGCTTCAAAATCAGCAATAGTTCCTGTCGGATCGCCTGCCGATTCGCCTCCCAGCATAAGAAGCGGAAGAGTTGTGGCTCTGGCAATTCTTTCAAAATTCTCACCGTAAGGGATCTTCAGCCAGAGGTTTCTGGAAGAATCTCCCATGGCGGAAGCGACCCCGATGATCTTGACCATTTCCGTAAGGGTCTTTTGCACCTTGTAGCCCTCGCAGGAGACAAAAAGAGGTTCCATAAAACTCGGCATTTCATATTTATTAAGTTCACTTATCATATTAGCGCAGGAAAGCATTGTTTTTGCAGAATCCGGGTTGGTTACATCAAGCCGGAACATCGTCTTGGCACCGTCCATATTGAGTAAGCGCAGGGATTCCGAAGAAAAGCAGGTAAAAGTATCATCCATTTCAAATTTCGTGCCGGCCAAACCGCCCCGGTTCATGGAGCCCAGCATTACTTTCTCATCAAGAAAAGACCGGCCGCCATTTTTCTTTACAAGATAATTGACAATAAGCAGATCTTCAATAATGTCTGTTGTTGCCATGATCCCGTCAAAGTCTTGATGGGTTACAACCCGCAAAACCCTTCCAAGATACTGTAAACGGTCCGCCATAGCTATGGGATCATTGCCATTTTTATTGACCATGCGGCCCGGATGATCGGCCGCCAGGATAGTAAGTTTTCCGTCTTTTGTTATTTTTTTCCTTTTCCTTCTGGCCCTGGCCTCTTTAACAATAACATCCGGAGAGTCCACTCTGATATCAGTTATCGCGTCGAACATATTCTTTGTGAAAAATTTCTCCAGATCGAACTCGTAGTTCCCTACTGAATAGCAGGCCATAAACTCCTCCTTGGAAAATCAAAAAATAAGTATCCCGCAACAACCTTGATAACATTATTTAATTTAGGTAAAAACACTATAATTACGTCTTCTGCGTATTATATCATTCCGGCCTGGTTTTCTTCAATAGATTTTTAGATAAAAACAGCGGATATTATTAAGCCAATATTTCAAAAGCTTTGGCAGTTACTTCTTCAATTTTTACAGATGATATTATTCTATCATTCGCGCGAAGATAGTAATGACCTGAGCCTGCAGGATTCCAAATTAAGGGATCTGTCCTGGCAAATATTGCAAGAGTCTTAACATCCAGGGCAGCAGCTATGTGCAAAACTCCCGTATCATTGCATATGAACAAGGATAACGGTTTAACCAGTGCCGCAAATTCACGAAGGCCAAGCAAGGGTGCGGTAAAGACCTTATGTTTTGTTTTTTTCCTGTATTCCTCTGACAAATGTCTTTCCGAGGCTCCGGAAAACACGACTATCTGCGCTCCCAATTTTTCTGCAAGCAGGTCTCCCGCAGAAACAAAATTTTCCAAAGGCCAGCGGTGGTCGAGCCTGCTGGCTCCCGGATGGAGGCCTATTAAGAGCTGCCCGTACTTGATCCCATTCTTTTCATAAATAGCTCTTGCAAGGTTATCTTCTTCGGCAGAAGTATCCATATGCGGAGAATTACTTATTACCGGGATATTCAGATATCTTAGCAAATCAAGGTTTTTTTCCGTCTGGTGCAGTGAGTTATTCTCGTCATAAGGGACCTCAACATTAAGGAATCTTTCGGTATATTCCTTGTGATTAAAATTTTTACCGTCATAACCGGCCGTAAGGCCGGCGCCGGAAAGCCGGGCAAGAAAAAGGCTTAAAAATGATATTGAAGTTGACCCGATAACCAGTGCCAGCTTGTATTCGCGGCTCTGCAACTGCCTTTTTATCTTAAAATAATACCAGGGCAGGAACATTTTTTTCTTTTCAAAAACCAGAACCTCGGAAATATAGCGGTTATTGAGAAAAATGTCTTTTAATCCCGGCCTGGTAATTACATCAATTTTTGCGGCAGGAAAATATGCTCTAAGATTTGAGAACACCGCGCTGCTTAACAGGACATCTCCCATAGGATCATGCTGCCTGATGACCAGAATACTTTTGAGCCCGGAAAACTCAACTCCGGACGGAGAAATTTTTTTGCTCTTGCTAAAGAGTTTAACCAGAAGTGATTTAAGCCTATTCTCGGCATCCTGAATAAAATACCTGTCAGCTCCGCTCATTATTACTCCCAGGCAGGACTGAGATCTTCCTTTGGGTTGTTCCGGGATAAATAATTTTCAAGCCTCCTCCTAAATAAATATTTCCAGGATACCTTTTCTGATCAGCATAATGGCAATAGCAGAAAGTAAAATTGTAGCGATCTTTCCGGCAGCTTTCATTCCATCTTTACCCATAAGTTTAGCTATCAGGTCTGAATACCATAAGATCAGAGCCCCTATTATAAGATTTGTGAATAACGCCAGGGCAATTATCGCAATACTGTAGATCCCCTTAAAAACAAGTAAAGTTGTAAGCACCGCAGGACCAAGTAATAAAGGTATTGCCAGAGGTACTACGGAGAAGTCACCTTCTACTCTTTTGAGTTCTGCTTGCTCGCTGAATATTTCCTTAATGGAAAATATCAGCAGCAGCAGCCCCCCGGCGATCTTAAAATCAGAAATATTGACCCCTAGAAACTTTAAAACATATTCCCCTATAAGGACAAAGGCAATACCGACAGTAAAGGAGACAAATGTTGCCCGGTATAAAATATGTTTAAGTTCCACACGCTTAATATTTTGCGAATAGGACAAAAAAATGGGAACAATGCCGATGGCATTAAGTGCCACAAAAAGCGGGATAAAGGCCAGAAGGAATTCTCGGATGGAATTACCGGGCATATTTAAATTTTTCCCTCAGCTTCTTCTCCACATAGGCCGGAACAAATTTTGAAACATCACCCTGAAGTGAAGCCAGTTCCCTTACAATGCTTGAGCTTAAATAGGTATATTCTACCGAAGGCATCATGTATACCATATCAAGCCGGCTGTTTAGCGAGCGGTTAACCAGAGCCATTTGAAATTCGTATTCAAAGTCTGCGATAGCGCGAAGACCCCTGATGACCACGTTAGCGTTTATTTTTCTGGCATAATCAACAAGCAAGCCGTCAAATTTATCAATTTTTATACAGCTAAAACTGCTTGTAACTTTTCTGATCATAGCTACTCTTTCTTCCACGCTGAAGAGCGCTTTTTTGTGGGGATTAACAACTACTGCTATTGTCAGATCCTCAAATATTTTGCAGCTTCTCTTAAGCAGGTCAAGATGGCCGAATGTAATAGGATCGAAACTCCCGGGATATATGGCTTTGGTTTTCATTCACAGCTCCAATATATTTATCTGGTTTTTCTTAAGAAAGTTAAGACCGTATCACCATACCTGCGCTCATCAAATATTTGCAAACAGGTTACGACGGGTTCTTTTTTGTGATGCTTTACGATAACACAGCCTTTCTTTGTTAGAATATCATTATCTTCAAGGACTTTCAACGCTTTTTTTATTAAGTCTTTCTCATAAGGAGGATCAACAAAAACCAGATCAAAGTACTCGCCTTGCTTTTTAAAGCTCTCCACCGCTTTAACAGAATCAGAAAGCAGAACCACTGAATTCCTAAAACCCAGTTCATTTAAATTTTTTCTAATAAGATCGGCACACTTTCCGTTTACATCAACAAAAAAAGCTTCTTTTGCCCCGCGGCTCAGGGCTTCGATCCCTACGGCTCCGGAACCTGCAAACAGGTCTAGAAATCTTGCTCCGCCAATGTCATACATAAGAATATCAAAAAGGGATTGCTTGACCCGGTCGCTGATAGGCCGTATCTCAAGCCTCTGGTCCATTCTTACCCGCCTGCTCTTTGCCAAACCGCCTATGATCCTCATTTATCTCCTCTTTTCCTAGAACCTGACACCCAGAACCTTTTTTTAACTTATTGTGACCATTTCAAGGTCCTTTGAAAATCTTTCCCTAAAAAAACCGCCTATCCCCGTATTTTGAGGAGCATTGAGCTCCGGATCATTTTTTATGATATTAAATGCCTCTTCTCTTGCGAGCTCAAGAAGTTTAAGGTCTTTTTTTAGATCAATGAGCTTAAAGTCAAGTTCTCCGTGCTGGTTAACTCCAAAGAACTCACCGGGTCCTCTGAGCTCAAGATCAGCTTCCGCAACGGCAAAACCGTCATTTGTTTTTTCCATTATCTTCATTCTCTTTAAAGAATCTGACGAAGAAACCCAACCGGTCATAAGATAGCAGTAAGAACGCGCGCTGCCTCTCCCAACCCGGCCTCTAAGCTGATGAAGCTGCGCAAGGCCGAATCTTTCAGCATGCTCGATCAGCATAATAGTTGCATTCGAAACATCTATACCCACCTCAATAACTGTGGTCGATACCAGAACATCTATTTTTTTATCTTTAAAATTTCTCATTATGAGCTCTTTTTCTTCGGCGGACAGCCTGCCATGAATAAGCCCTACCTTGAAATCATTAAACACAAGATTTTGCAGCTGTACCGCTTCCTGCTCCGCGGCCTTAAGCAGTGATTTGCCTGATTCTTCCACCAGCGGGTAAACAATAAATGCCTGTTCGCCCGCCTTCAACCGCTGAATAATGAAATTATATAATTCCTGGCGCTTCTTTTCAGTCTGCCATTTTGTATAGACAGGCTGCCGCCCGGCAGGAAGCTCATCTATGACCGAAAGATCCGTGTCACCATATAGCGTAAGTACCAGGGCTCTGGGAAACGGGGTAGCAGTCATCATAAGCGCATCGGGGAAAATACCTTTAGACTCAAGAGCCAGGCGCTGAAAGACCCCGAATTTGTGCCGTTCGTCGATAATTATAAAACCGAGCTGTTTAAAAGCAACATCCTCCTGCAAAAGTGCATGCGTCCCAACAACCAGATCGCAGGCTCCGTCCTTTATGGCATTCAAAGCTTCGCGCTTTTCTTTCACTTTTAACCCGGAAGTTAGAAGCAGTATTTTTTTTCCGTAACCAATAGAAGCAAATAGTTTTTTAAAGCTTTTATAGTGCTGCTCCGCAAGTATTTCCGTAGGGGCCATAACAGCAGCCTGATAACCGCTCTCAAGAACGGTCAAGACAGACAGGAGCGCTACAATTGTTTTCCCCGAACCTACGTCCCCCTGCAACAAACGGTTCATGGGAGAAGATCGCATAAGATCTGTTTTTATCTCTTTTAACACCCTTTCCTGAGCTGTTGTGAGCTTAAAAGGCAGTTTCTTAATTAATTCATCATAAGCTGCTGTATCATAAGTGTAATTCCTGTTTTTTATTTTCGTTGTCAGAAATATTTTCCTTTTGGCCAAGAATATCTGCATTATCAATAACTCATTAAAAACAAGCCTCTTTCTGGCCTTTTCAAGTTCTTCAATAGTCTGCGGAAAGTGTACCTTCATTATTGCTTCTTTCATAATATAGAATTCATGCCTGGCGGTAAGGCCCGGAGATAATATTTCGGTAATATCCACCAGATTAGTTTTGATAAGCCCGGCCAGGACTTCACGATAGAAAGAATTTGAAAGTATCCTGGTCGTTTTATAGAAACTCAATATTTGACCGGAATTAATAGCCTGCTCTTCAAAAGCGTCCAGGAACTCAAAAGAATCGTTAGTGCCGGTTATCTGTTTTCCCCATCTTGTATTTTCAACCATATCGTGAATTACTACTTTTCTGCCTTTTACGAATAAGGGTTTCAGATACGGCCGGTTAAACCAGACCCAGTTAAGTATTTCACCGCTTCCATCCTCAATAATTACTTTAATAATATTTCTGCCCGGCCGTTTCATCTCTTCAAAACCGGAAATAACTCCTAGGAGAAAATACTTTCCGCCTGAATTGATAGAAGCTATCGGTGTGATAATGGACCTATGAATATGCCATTTTGGAAAGAAAAACAGTAGTTCCCTGATAGACTTGATCCCTATCCTCTTAAGCGAGGCAGCCTTTTGAGGCCCGACGCCTTTTATGTATCTCAGCTCTTCTTCATTCACTCGAGCTCCCGGTAAAGTCTCTTTTTTCTGCGCTTAATTTTATGTTGACTTTTTCATATCTTTTATTTATAATACATAATTAGCACAAATACAAACAAAATTCAATTTGTTTTCTTTAGGGGGAAATATGTCCAGAATCTGTTCCGTTTGCGGTAAAAAACCGCTGGTTATAAATCTGGTTTCACACTCGAACAAAAAGCATTTAAGGAAAGCTTACCCTAATCTGAGAAAGATTAATGGTGAGAATATCTGCGCCAAGTGCCTGAAAAGAAAGACAAAATAGTTAATCTTTACCCTAACCCTTTAATAATTTCCCGTCCATAACTTTTGGACGGGTTTTTATTTCAATTTTTCCGGATCTATTATTCTCAGTTTGAATTTCGGGTTTTTAATAAAAAGTTACGAAAAGCACTCATTTTTCTTATTCTTTGACAAGACAGTTAAGAATCTCGCCAATATACATCCTGTGATAATCTTTGTTGGGATAATTTGCTTCATCAAGGCTTTTATCAATAAATCTCTCGGGAGCCAGTTCAGAATAAAAAAGTTTTTTACATTCAAACACCAGCCTGGCTTCATTAAAATATACTCCAAACTCGCCTTTAAGCGGACACAACCCCGTCTTTTTTACCTTATTAATATCCTTACCTGAATTTGCTCCGCAGAAGTTCAAAGCTGAACGATATTTTTCCGGAAAGAAGGAGAGTGTATAATAGTCATTATTTTCTAAGAACTTATAAGTGTATCTGGTCGGGCGCACATAGACGGTACTTGTATTTTTATTCCAAAGCACTCCCAGAGCTCCCCAGCTCGCCGTCATAGTATTGAATTTTTCAATATTTCCGGCTGTAATAAGCATCCAATCCCTGCCTATGAGCTTAAACGGGTTATCTTTTATCTCAGTCACTTCAAATTTTTTAAAAGAATCCATTTTTCACCGCCGTTACCTGGAATTTACCTCCTGCAAGGTCTTAAGAAGATCTTCCAGTGAGTAGGGTTTAGCCAGACTCGCGTCAAAGCCGAAGTCTTTCGGCCTGACCATGATCTCATTATCGGAATAGCCGCTTGAAGCGACAGCCAGGACTGCCGGGTCCAGTTCTTTGAATCTTTTTACGACTTCTTTGCCTCCCAGCCCGCCGGGGATAGTAAGATCGAGGATAACAATATCGTATCTGGCATTTGTTGACACGGATTTTTCAAATACCCCCAAGGCGTCCTCGGCTTTTTCAAAGGTATCTACCTTATAGCCAAGTTCATTAAGAATACCCTTTAATAATTCCAGAATAAAAAGCTCGTCGTCCAGAATAAGTATTTTTCCCGTACCGGCTATTTTAATCCTGGTGATTTCACCGGGTTTCTGAACTACCCTGTCAGTGGCAGGCAGATAGATGTGCATTGAGGTGCCTTTTTTATTATCTGATTCTACCTCAATGAACCCCTTATGCCTCTTTATTATTGAAAATGCGGTGGAAAGTCCTAACCCGCTGCCATGCTTCTTTGCAGAAAAATAGGGATCAAATATATTGGGTAATTTGTCGGCTGGTATACCCGGACCGGTATCTGATATTACTATCTCAACATACTCTTTTCCGTCTTCCAGGACGGAAGGAGCACCCGCTTTTTTATTTGTATTAAGCGCTGCTACTCTAAGTGTGCCGCCGCCGGACATTGCCTGTCTCGCATTCAACACCAGATTATCAATTGCCTGGATAATTTGATTTTCATCTAAATCGCAATTTCTGAGCTCTTTGGCAAAATCAAAAACCACATTAATACTGGTACCGCTGGTCATAAATTTAACAGTTTTTTGAAGCATTGTTCTAACATCAATCGTGTTTGTCCGGGGCAAACCGGCTTTTGAAAATGTTAGAAGTTGATTAGTAAGTTCCTTCGCCCGGTCAAAAACAGCAATTGCTTTGACCAAATTGGTGTCAACTTTAGCTTTGTCGCCGGCATGTGTCCGGGCATTTTCAATATAACCGAACAAACCCGTTAAAAGATTGTTAAAATCATGTGCTATTCCTCCGGCAAGAATGCCAAGGCTTTCTATCTTTTTGACTTTTTGCGCATGGATCTCAAAGATCCTTCTTTCTTCCTCTTCTTTTATTTTATAAGTAATGTCCCTGAAAAAGCTATGGATCACGCCGCAGTCTTCCCGGGAAACTACCTTTGCACTTATATTTACCGGGATCGTGCTTCCATCTTTCTTCCTGTGCACGGAGTCAAAAACAAGTGCATATTCTTCTGAAAGTATTTTCATTCTTTCCGGGATTATGCCGGCATTTTCAGGATTATCGATCTGATAAAGGAACATTTTTAGTAGTTCCTTTCTGCTGTAACCCAGGAGCTTTACCGCGTTATCATTACAATCAAGGATCCGGCCAGAAAAATCATGAATAAAAAAAGCATCATTGATATTTTCTACTATCTCTCTGAAACGCCGCTCGCTGGATACAAGTTCTGTTTCAGCATTTTTCTTTTCAGTTATATCTTCAGTTATCGTAGCAAATTTATTTTTGCCAATATTAACAGCTGTTACGGAAAAATACTTATTCATCGGTTCAAAAAAACTTTCAAATTTAATAGTTTTTCCGCTTACAGCGGCTTCCGCGTATAAGGATAAATAAGGCGGATTACCTGTCTTATACAGTTTGGAAGCGGTAGTACCACAGGAGATTTCGCGGGTCAAACCGGTAATTTTTGTAAACGCCGGATTGCAATCCAGGATAATATAATCTGAAGGAATGCCTGTTTCATCAAAAATAAGTTCATGAATAGCGACCATCTCCATCATTGAATTGAATAAAACTTTAAAAATATCATCGGTTTGACGTCTTTCTTTATCTGATTTTTTAATTTCCGGAGGGAATTCCCTGCTTTTTATTATTTCCTGCTCATTATGTTTACTCTGAGAGTCCATCTTCCGGAGCTCCTTTATTCAAAAGTATTTGTTTTGTTCCGCTTTTCATTATACTCTAACTGAAAATTAAATTCATTAATTATTATGGATATTTCGTTCAAAAAACCTGCATCAAAATCCGGGGAATACTTCCACAGCAATTCCGGAGGCGGTGAAAGTACGGTAGATCCGCTTTTTTGGTCGGGGCGCCCAGATTTGAACTGGGGACCTCCTGCTCCCAAAGCAGGCGCGCTAGCCACCTACGCTACGCCCCGATAATTTTTTCATCAATGATAAAAGAACTCTTTTTGCTTTTTCTAAAGCTTTGCCCCTGTGACTTATCCTATTCTTATAAGAAAGAGACATTTCGGCATATGTTTTTTTATAGTTTGATGGAATAAAAATAGGATCATAACCAAAGCCTCTGCTTCCCTTGTTCTTAAATGCTATTTTGCCTCTGCAGCGTCCTTCTACAACTACCGGTTCTCTGCCGGGAACTTTTATTACTATTACCGTGCGAAAAAGTGCGCCTCTTTTACTTTGCGGTACGCCGTCAAGAGATCTTAATAATTTATTATTATTATCCTGATAAGTACAACCTTCTCCGGCGAATCTTGCGGAATAAACACCGGGAGCGCCTTTTAAAAAATCAACTTCCAATCCGGAATCGTCAGAGAGAGATATATGCCCTGTCCTGCTGTTTACTTCACTGGCTTTCTTTAGCGCATTTTCTTTCAGAGTCCTTCTATCTTCAATTACTTCCGGAATATTCCGGAAATTATCCATAGTAAGGATATTCAATCCCGGGATCTTCAATGCCCTGGAAATCTCTTTTATTTTATTTTTGTTGCGGGTGGCGAGTACTATTTCCAAGGGCCTAACACCTTGTTCTGGGCTTTTATTATTTCTTTTATCCCTTTCTCCGCCATCTTCATCATGGAATTAACATCCTGCTTGTTAAAAGGACTATGTTCCGCAGTTCCCTGGATCTCTACGAATTTTCCGGAGCCGGTCATTACAAAATTCATATCAACTTCCGCTTTTGAATCCTCCTCATAACAAAGATCCAGCATGATTTTTCCTCTTACTATCCCCACGCTGATCCCGGCAATATTATCCCGTACCGGATTCTTTGCCAGAATTCCTTTTTTATGCAGGTATTTGAGAGCATCAACCATAGCCACGAAAGAGCCGGAGATAGCTGCCGTCCTGGTTCCGCCATCGGCCTGAATAACATCACAATCTAGCATTATTGTCCTTTTACCAAGTTTTTCAAGATCCACGACGGCGCGAAGCGACCGGCCTATTAACCTTTGAATTTCCTGTGACCGGCCGTCAACCTTGCCTTTTACACCATCACGGCTTTTTCTTTCCAGGGTAGCTCTGGGGAGCATCCCATATTCCGCGGTTATCCACCCGCGGTTCGCAGACTTTAAAAATGGCGGGACATCCTCAATTACTGTCGCTGTACAAATAACCTTGGTATAGCCGCAGGCAATAAGAACTGAACCTTCCGCATATTTAATATAGTGCGGAAATATTTTCAAAGGCCTTAACTCAGCATTTTCCCTATTATCTATCCGCATTTTTACTCCATTTCAATTAATTTTACCGGTCCGATATTATATCCAAGAAATGAACTGCCAACTTTCTTAAACCTTGCCGGGCCGTCAGTGACATAAAAAGCATAAGCCGGTTTTGCAGTATTATTTCTTAAAAGCGATTTTTGTTCCAGCTCTTTTCTTACCGCTTTGGCTGTTTCCGCGGCAGAATCAATAAGCCCCGTTTTTTTAAGTATTTTTCCGATTACCGGTTTAAGAAATGGATAGTGCGTGCAACCTAAAACCAGAGTATCCGCTTTGAACTCCATAAATATTTTCAAATATTCAAGCGCGGTCAATTCCGCGATTTTTGAGCCGGCCCAACCTTCCTCCACTAAAGGTACGAACAAAGGGCAAGCCAGGCTTTTTATCTTTAATTTAGGATCTAATTTTAATAAAGCTTTTAAATAGGCCCCGCTTTCAATTGTCGCTCTGGTCCCGATGACCCCTATCTTTTTATTTTTTGTTATTTCAAGTGCGGCTTTAGCCCCGGCTTCAATAACTCCGCTCATGGGCACGGAAAATATCTTTTTAAGGAACGGGAGGCTCAAGGCAGAAGCGGTATTACAGGCAACCACAATATATTTAACTTTTTTCCCCAATAAAAAGCGGACATTTTCTGTTGAAAGCCTCGTAACGGCATCTTTTGATTTTGAACCATACGGATTATGCTTGGTGTCCCCGAAATATATTATATTTTCACCGGGAAGAAGTTTTTTTATCTCTTTAAAAACTGTTATCCCCCCGACACCGGAATCAAATATTCCTATAGGCCTGTCACTAATATTCAAGTTGCTTGCTCCTTAAAGGCTGCGTAATATCCAGATGGCCTCCAAGCGTCTTTATCTCATGCCCTTCCACCAGGATCCTTACGCTCGTGACCTGGGTAAAATTATCAAGGACCGTATTAACAAGCGAATAAAGCATCTGCATTTCTCTTGTAGTTCCGCCTGCTTGATTTTCAACAATGTTCTGATTGAAATCAAGATAAATACAGCGGTTATCATCAATAAAAACACCGTTTAGAACTACTCCAGCAGGCAAACCTCGAAAAAGTCCGGCTTCCTTTGGCCCGGCGGCAAGTTCTTTAACACATATCTTTACGTCTTCTAGAATTCCGACACCGCCTTGTATCTCCCTTTTTTCTGCCTGTAATTTACCGTCACGATTTATAAAATACAACTTTATCTTTTTAATTTCAGGCGCGTAATTAAAAGCGGGGTTCTGGGGCCGAAAGAAAATACTATTTACAACCTTGTACCCTGCTATGACACCCGTCGCCGTAAGAATAAAAACAAGTAACAGCTTTGTTCTTAACTTCACTTGAGCCCATCCTGCCGTCTATTGATCTTGCCGGCAATTTTCTCTATTGCCTCAAATAACCCTTCCACCATTTTTTCTTTAAATTCAGGGCTTCTAAGATTATTCTCGTCGTTTTCATTAGAGAGATAGGAAGTTTCAACAAGCACGGCAGGCATCCGGACACCTCTTAATACGGCAAAACCTGCCTGTTTAACACCCCTGTTCCGCATTAAATATTTTTTCCCATTCTCCCCTGGCTTAGAAACAGCTGTTTCAACTCCCGCTTGTATCGCGTCCGCGAAATTCATAGATTCTTTCTGAAATTCATTCTGCGCAAGTTCCCAGAGGACAAACATCGAATCGGTGGGTTGTGGATCTTTTCTCTCAGCAGCTCCCGCGTTTTCCCGCCTGGCGACATTCGTCAAAGCATCATCAGTAGCCAGTGAATTGTAATATACCTCAAACCCGTTATCATTTCTGCTTTCCGAAGCATTGGCGTGAATACTGATAAAAATATCCCCTTCGGCTTGATTCGCAAAAGTAATTCTGTCTTCCAGGGCAATAAATTTATCCTCGGCGCGCGTTAATACCACTTTATAGTTTCTTCCGGCATTATCCACGAGTACCTTAGCCAGCATAGACGCAATATCCAGAACAACATTCTTTTCCTGCGTACCTTTATTTCCAACGGCTCCACCGTCTTTTCCACCGTGTCCGGGATCAATAACCACACAAAAGTTCTTAACCGGAAGCTCCTTAAGGCCATTAGCTGCCGGATTCCTGGCGGGTGTTTCCTGAAGAAGAAAGACACCGGATAAAACAACGAAAATTAATATCTTTATCTTTTCCATATTTTATCCAGAATAAAAGTCTGGCTCCTTTCCGGGCCGATAGAAAGAATTGAAATATTCACCCCTGTAAGTTTTTCTATTTCTTTCAGATATTTTTTTGTGTTTCCTGGAAGTTCGGAGTATTTATTTATACGGGTAAGATCTTCATCCCAGCCCTTTACTGTTTTATAGACCGGCTTTGCTGCGGCAAGGTTATCCATATCCGCCGGGAAATCCTTAACGATCTTACCGTTTATGTTATAGGCAACGCAAATCTTCAATTCTTTGATACCGCTTAAGACGTCAAGTTTAGTCACGGCCAGGCCGGTAAGCCCGTTTACCATCGCGGAGTAACGGCCCACGACCGCGTCAAACCAACCGCATCTTCTGGGCCTTCCGGTGTTAACCCCGTATTCATTTCCTTTCTTCCGGAGCATAGCGCCAAAATCATCACTCAGTTCGGAAGGAAAAGGCCCTTCCCCGACACGTGTAGTATACGCTTTGGTAACACCTATTATCTTATTTATGGCATTAGGGCCTACACCTGAACCGGTACACGCTCCCCCGGAGGTTGAATTTGAGGAGGTTACGAAGGGATAAGTGCCAAAATCAATATCCAGCATGGTACCTTGAGCTCCCTCAAAAAGTATATTTTTATCAAGAAGCACCTGTTCATAAAGGAACGGAAAAGTATTTACGATATACCTTTTAAGCTTTTTACCGTACCCAAGATATTCCTTAAATAAAACATTTTTATTGAAAGGTTTAACCCTGTAATAATTTTTTAATACATAATTCTTGAACTGAAGATTTCTTTCAAGTTTTTCTTTAAGTACCCGGGCATTAAGCAGATCAACCATCCTGATCCCGGTGCGGCCCATTTTATCCATATAAGCAGGGCCGATACCCCTGCTGGTGGTTCCAATTTTTCCTTTTTTACTTTTACTTTCATTTAAAGTATCAAGCAGTTTGTGATACGGTAAAATAACATTTGTGTTTTCGCTTACAAGCAGATTACTACCGGTATATATTCCGTTCTTTTTTAGATATTTCAGTTCTTCCAAAAGCGCTTTCGGGTCTATAACCAACCCGTTCCCGATCACGCACTTTTTACCCTTATGAAGGATCCCGGAAGGAACCATGCGCAGCGCAAATTTTTTGCCGTCAATTACCACCGTATGTCCGGCATTATTTCCGCCCTGATAACGGACAACAACCGCGGCACCTTCTGCAAGAAAATCAATAATTTTACCTTTTCCTTCGTCTCCCCATTGAGCTCCCAGCACCACTATATTCATTTTTGTTCTCCCTGTACAAGTTGTTTTTTTGCGTTTTCAAGATTTCTTCTGGCTTTGCTCAAACCGGGGTCCAGGAGCAAGACCTGCTCCCAGATCTTTATTGCCTTTCTTAGATCCCCAAGCTTATAGGCTTTTAAGCCTTCGTAGTAGAGGTCAGAAACCTTTTTCTCATCAATTTTGTTTTTAGGTTCAGTACCCGAATTTACCTGTTTTTGCTTTTTAGGCTCATTATCTCCGGACCCGGCCTTTTCTTCTATTTTCGCGGATATTTTCCCCGCTATTACGGGATTTTCCTTTTTCTCAACTGAAGTGCTTGCAAGCCCGCAAAAACATAGAAGCTGTTTATTAGACGGGCTTATTTTCAAAGCTCTTTCCCATTCCTGCAGAGCTTTGTCCTTTTCCCCTCTTCTGAAATGTTCCAGGCCTTTTTCAAAATACTCTTTAATGACCCCGTTAAAAGGATCAGCGGGATCTGCCGTAAATGCTTCGCTGTCCAATACTTGCAGCATTTTAGCGCTTCCGGTATGTTGTTTCTCAACTTCGATTGCTTTTTGGAATTCGACTCTTGCTTTCGCCGCGTCTCCCGACCGGTAGTAAGCCAGGCCGCTCATATAATGCGCATCTGCAGGTGTTTCACCGGGATCAGAAAACACAACTACGCCGGCAAGCATTAAGAAAATAAAATATTTCACTGTTTTTTGAGACCAAGTACATCATAGATCCTGGTCTTGATGGTTTTGCCCTTTACAGTCGCTTCTCCAAGGTCTTTAACCAATACAATATCTTTTACCTTTTCGTAGACACTTTCACTTATTATTATTGACGCGTGATATTCTTTTGTAAGCGATTCCAACCGGGAAGCAAGATTTACTGTGTCGCCAAGAGCCGAATATTCCATTTTTCTTTCGGTACCCATAAAACCTACAACTGCTTCCCCGGAGTTGATCCCGCAGCCGATATAGAATGGTTCCTTCCCCTGGTTTTTCCATATTTCACGGAGTTCTTTCATCCTTTCCTGCATATCAATGGCCATACGTACAGCAAGTTCTTCATCATTTGGCCTGACCAGAGGAGCGCCAAATTCCACCATAATTGCATCTCCGATATATTTATCAACGGTCCCGCCGTATTTAAAAGCTATATTAGTCATTTCTTTAAAATAAAAATTAAGAACTTCAACCACCTCTTCCGGCGGAAGTTTTTCTGACATAGTGGTAAAGTTCCTGATATCCGAGAAAAATACTACCAGTTTTTGTTTTTTTCCGCCCAAGCTTATCTGGTCAGAGCCCTGTTTTAAGAGCTCTTCAACGACCTGTCTGGAAACAAAGCGCTGAAACAATGTCTTTGTCCTTTTACTTTTCCGCTGTTCAATAATTGTCCGGTAGGCCACATTAGTTATGTAGGTAATTATTAAAGCAAGAAGCGGATGTGAAATATCTATCCAATAGTTACTTCTGAACTTATCCAAGGATAAAAAGAGAAACCCAAAATAAAGCAAAAGAGAAAGCCCGGAACTTAAAAACGGGTTGTACCGTGTAGTAAGGAACAGCGTGAGAGCAATAAAAAAAGCTATCACGATCAAGACCAGTACGGGCGGAGCTTTAACCAGAAATTCATTTTTTAAAATATCATCTATTACATTAGCATGTATTTCCACACCTGCCATATTTCCGGCGGCCACGAACGGGGAAAGAAATTCATCGTGCAAAACATCAGAAGTAGCGCCGATCAATACTATCTTATTCTTAAACGTATTTTTTTTAAAACTGCCGTCCATTACCTGATAAAATGAGACGTTTCTGAAAGTTTTTGGTTTTCCTTCATAATTAATAAGGATGGAATTATTCTTCTTATAAACATTGGTGCCGCGGATATAGTCAGTATCCAGTTTTTCAACTGTATCTATCATTTCTTGCACTGTCTTTCCCAGATATATCGCCGAGAGGGTTAGGGCAAAAGAATAGTATTTTTCCGCTTTCTGATAGCTTAGTTTTTTTACTTCGTCTTCACGGTCACGAAAAGCCACAAGAGAAGACCATCTGATAACCCCGTCCACGTCCGGTTGAAGAGAAGAATAACCTGTGGCAAGAAAAGCGTCATTCAATACTTTTATCGGCAGATTATATTTTTTATAAGGAATAAAACTGTTCCCGACCGGGATATTATCTTCTGTGACTGTTGATACAGAGACAACATTACCCGCTTTTTTTGCGGCCCGGGCAAAAGCACGATCATTTTCTTCGGAAGGACTGGGATTTGCGAATTCAATATCGAGGCCTATTACTTTCGCTCCATCAGCTTTTAATTTTTCAATGACCTTGCCGTAAACATTGCGGGGCCAGGGAAATTGCCCCAGTTCCTCAAAACTTTTATCATCAATAGAAACAATTATTACTTTCTCTGTAGGATTCCTTGCCGTGAGGGCCCCTCTCCAGCTCATAAGAGAGTTATAACTCCCGTTTTTCAAAGACGGCAAGAGATCAAAAGTAAAAAAAATAGCGACCAGAGTAAAAATAACAAGGCCAATCAGTAAACTTACCAATAAACCCTTATTATCCTTACGGATTTTAACTACCATTTAAATTATACCCAAGCGTAACAGAATCCAAATAGTTGGACTTACAGTACAGCCCTTTGGGGGCAGATTCAGGCGCAACAATCGAGGAATGCTGCTTTCTGGAATCATAGGACAGTACTGCATCAACCAAATTTAGCGCCCAAACTAAAGCCGTTATTTTTGCTGCTCCGTTAAATTCATGATAAGCATTATTCGCATCATTATAAAGGGCATCCATCAAGGTGCTATCCGTCGCATTCTCATAGGACTTTCTTTTCTTATCAAAGTCAAAATATTTGGCAACTGTTATTCCGGCAGCGCTAAGCCCGGCAATTGTAAAAACCCAGCCTTTGAGATCATCTTTATTGTAAAACTGCCCCCAGCCGGGGAGTATTAAAGATCTCCAGGCAGAGTCAAAGGGACTGCCGCCGGTGGTACCGGTTGCCGCAATGCTGCCGGTGAACTGCCTGGGCGCCTGATAACCGGAATTCATTCTCTTTAGATCCTCTTCACCTATCTTAACATTGTCTCCGGTCTTTATTTTGGAATCATTTTTCCTGATAAATTCTGCTTTTGAAGCGTCAGTCTGAACATCTGTGAGCACTATTTCTCCGATGTCTTCAAACTCTTTCATGATCACTTTGCCGGTTGAATCCTTAATTTCCTCTTTTAATCTGTTTACTTTAAACCTCATAGTTTTTTCCACTCTATCCACAGTGCCCAGGTCAACGACAACATTTATACCGTCAGCTGAAACTCTTACTACTTTTCCTATTATAGGCATTTTAAAGGCAATATTTCCGGCGATACTTTTAATTATGGCTGCTAATTTTTCTTCAGAATCACACGAATCTTTTTCTATTTGTAAGGTTTCCCCTCTTTCAACATCGGTTAGAGTGACCGCTATGTTATATATGTTCCCAAGTTTATTTAAGGAGCCTGTTGCCATAATGTTTACATTGAGGATCTTCCCGACCTCTACCGCGCACTCGCTTGAAGTACAGCCCGTTTGTTGAAAAGCCTGCTCTTTTAAAATTTTATCCATGTTCTTCTTATCTACCGTAATGAACCGGCCTGTTGAAAATAATTCAGCCCGGAGCAGTTCACTGACGGTAACCGCGGTTTCTTTTGGAACATTAGACGGCTCAAGGTCAAAAACACCTACTCTAATTTTTTCGCTTGCATGAACAACGCTAATCAGGAGTGTGAGTAAAATAACGGCAGAGTAGAACAATAAATACTTTTTCACAATAACCTCCAGAAATGAGTAATCGAGCTTAAAAAAGCATTTGCTTTGATATTTTACACAATTTAGCCTGTCTATGCAATAATTATATGAATTATCGGGGTTTTATCGCTCCACCGGGAGCTTTCCCGGTATTGCTGTTTAAGGAAGTTCATTCCTTAATACTATCTACCGTAAAGGTATACATATCAATGCCGCCTTTTTTCCAGGCATCCGCAGGCAGGCCTGCTTTTCCCGAACATAAATTATTCATGAATTCTTCGAGATCCCAACCGGTTTCTGCCGCGACCTGTGGTAAAAAAACCCCGGAAGCATTGCCCTTTTTTACCAGGACCCCGTGCTTCCCAATTACTATTTCTGAAGCATTCTTGACGGGTAGCAGCGGAGAAAGTACTGATATTTCAATTTTAATGTTTGGAAGTTCTTCTTTTGTGAGAGGCGAAAACCGCGGATCATTAAAAGCCGCTTCTTTTGCCATCATAATAAGAGTTCTATAAAGCGGGGCTTCTGAAACCATCTGTCCGATACAGCCCCGTAACTCTCCGTTTAGCTTGGTCAGCGTGACAAAAGCACCTGACTTTTTTTGCAGCCCCTTGTCCGTAGAGGTAAGCTCCGGATCCCTTCCTTTAAACAAATTACCGGCAATTACGGACCTTACAAGCTTGAGCATTGTTTGTTTTTCCTGTCCGGTGAAGATCATATTCTACCTCATACGTTCCCTGGCAGAATCAACACTGGAAATAATCCCGCTTAACGAGAGTTTCAGATCATTTTTGCTGGTAGCCTCCGCGAGCGCCATTTCAAGAGTTATAAGCCCTTTTTTATATAGTTCCGCCAGGGACTGGTCAAAAGTCTGCATACCGTATTGCGCTGAACCTGCCTGTATCATGGATTTAATTGAAGAAAGTTTATTCTCTCTGATAAGTGATTTAATAGTCGGTGTTCCCATCATTACTTCCACCGCGGGCACCCTGCCTTTTCCATCAGCTTTCTCAATAAGGCGTATTGAAATAATTGCCGTAACAATATTTGCAAATTGATTTCTTATCTGATCTTGTTGTGATGAAGGATAAAAATCTACCAGCCTGTCTATGGTCTGGCTCGCATCAATAGTATGCAGAGTTGACAGTACTAAATGCCCGGTTTCTCCCGCTGAAATAGCCGCGGAAACAGTATCAATATCACGCATTTCACCTATAAAAATAACGTCCGGGTCCTGCCTGAGAATATATTTAAGAGCCACACCATAGGACTCCGTATCGATACCTAATTCCCTTTGACTTACACTGCTTTTAATATCAGAGTGAATAAATTCTATGGGATCCTCAACTGTAATAATATGATAGGGTTGATTTTCATTAATAAATTTTATCATTGAAGCAATAGTCGTTGATTTTCCGCTGCCGGTCGCTCCGGTCAAAAGAATAAGACCCCGGGTTTCCAGCGCGATCGTCTTTAGCGAGTCAGGTAAAACAAGCATATCAATGCCGGGAATGTCTTTTGGTATCATTCGAATTATTAACTCTATGGTGCTTCTCTGTCTGAAAGCATTTATTCTGTATCGCGCGCTGCCACTGGGAGAAAAAGAAAGGTCAATTTCATTTGCTTCGCTGAACTTCAGCCTTTGCCTCTTGTTCATCATGGTAAAAAGCATTTCTTCAACGTCAGCATCCGTTAACACAGGAAGCACCAGCGGTGTTATTTTGCCGTCAACCCTGATGAGCGGCGGGCGGCCGACTTTCAAATGGATATCCGAAGCTTTCTGTTCCACCATTTTATTTAAGAGGTCATTTATTTGCATTTTTCCCCCATTTGGATATTGACTAGTATGAATATTTTCTGTTATATTAAATTATACCACAACAATTCACGTTTTTCAATCAGGCTTATTAAGGGGTGAAATGGTAAAAATCAAGGTTTTATTTATTTTTCTTTCCGGTATTCTATTTATAGGAATGGTGGTCTTTCTTACCAATATTTACATTGAGAAAGAAAATGCGGCGCGGATAGAAAAGACGGTTGTCTCCTACAAAGAACGCCTTAGAGCCTGTATAGGTATTGAAGATGATCTGCTGCTTAACAATTTTTTAGATAGTTTAAAGAACCAACCGGAGGTCATGCGAATATCAGTCGCTGAAAACGGGCGCATAATTGCGGATACTGATACCGGAGAAATAAATACTCTTTTTGAAGAAACTTCCGTTTCAAAAATAACCCCGGACTCCCCGGGTATCCGCAGGATATATGATTCATTTTCTATTAAGAATAAGAAATACAGCATTTTTTTAAAATTGTCAGCCAAAACTTCAAAATATCTGGAAACACTTACGATGAATATTTTTACGGCCGCTTTTATATATACGGTCATTTGTGTGTTCATATTGACTTTTGCAAGCGCAGATAAGTTAACGGCAAGCCCGGCACGGCAGTTTTCACCGGCGCAGAGCCCTGATATACTTTCCTTCCTCACGGGCTCCAAGACCGCTATAGTTCTGGTCTTATCCGGAGATAACAAAATACTTGAAGCAAGTATTAAAGCCTTTGAAATGTTTGGCAGAGATATATGCGGGAAAAGTATCGCAGAATTAAAAGCTTTTAATGAAATTACCGATGTAATCGTAAAAGGCCGCAAACCTGTACTTTCAGGAGGGAAAAAATATCTCGTTTTTTAGCTATTCTTGGCCTTTTTTTATTAATTTATCTGGTGGTCATAAGCATTAAAGCAGGATCAACAAGCTTATTATTCTTATCCCAGACGGTAAAATGAAGATGAATACCTGTTGACCTTCCCGTGCTCCCTGCTTGCGCAATTATCTGCCCTTTCTTTACTTTTTGACCGGAAACTACAAAAAGTTTTGAATTGTGCCCGTAAAGAGTTGTGTACCCATTATCGTGTTTTATCTTTACCATTAAGCCAAAACCTCCGTTTTCTCCGGAAAAGATAACAACTCCGGCAGCAACAGAGCAGATCTTATCGTCAGGATTGGCTTTAATGTCCAGACCGTCATGGAAAGATTTGGCTCCCGTGAAAGGATCTATTCTTATCCTCATAAAGGAAGTATATTTTCTGGCTCCGGCGAGGATAGGCGAGCCGAATAACTTTGTTAACGCATACTGGGCATTCATTTCCTCAGTCAGGTCAACCGGAGGTGCGTCAGATATAAAAATATACTCACCGGGCTTAAAGCCCTTTTCAAGTGCATTATCGGCCTCTAATTTCTCTTTTGTGACACCGTACTGCCCGGCAATACCATCCAAAGTTTCCTGGTCTTTAATTTTATGCAAGACACCCTTTTTACTTATCAAGATCAACTCCTGACCGGGTTTAGTCTTGGTCAGCGATTTAAGATAAGCATTCGCCCCGACTATGGTGTCTATTTTGATCTTATACCGTTTTGCTATTTCCCAGAGATTGTCATTTGCCTTAAGCCTGTATTTCATTATGCCAAGCTGCCTTGCGAGAAGACTGCTTCTGATCTTCTCAAAATACGGGCCTATATTTTCCGTATAACCTTTTTCGGCAAGTTCGGAAAAAGTCTTTTCCGTTTCTTCCTCAGAATAACTTACCGGAGGTTTTTTCTCAAAAACTATCGGTTTTTCGAAATGATCAATAATTAAAAAACCGAGCCAGATCAAAAGCAGGAAACCTGAGGGAATAATAAAATACTTCCAGCTGTTCCTGAATAAAATATCTAGTTTCCTGAATAGTTCTTTTAACATCCGCCCCTTTGTAGTCCTAAGCCCACCAGATTTTTGTAAGTTTTTCGGTTATTGAACAACTTTTCAAGAACTCAACAGCTTTTTTGAAACCTTCATCAGTTGTCATCAACGCGTCCTCATGCTCAATAGAAAGCACGTAATTATAGTTATTGGCAATAAGCGTGCTGATCATACTTTTCCAAACATACAGGTCATGCCCGTAGCCGACCGTCCTGAAAAGCCAGGAACGTTCAGCTGCTTTTTCAAGGCCTTTGGTATCCAGCACTCCGTTCAGGGCTGTATTGTGCTTATCTATCCTCGTATCTTTCGCATGAAAATGATAGATCATACCTTTGAGTGCCTGTATCGCCCGCACAGGATCTATCCCCTGCCAGAATAAATGACTGGGATCAAAATTAGCGCCTATATTATTTCCGCAAGCCTTACGGAGCTTGATCAGAGTTTCAGGATTATAGACCGCAAAATTAGGATGCATTTCCAGGGCGATCTTCACCCCGTATTGTCCGCAGAATTTCGCCTCTTTTTTCCAGTAAGGGATCAAGACTTTTTCCCACTGGTAGGAAAGTGCCCTGCCATGCTCTCCGGGCCAGCTGTAAGTTATCCAGTTAGGTGTTCGATCTCCCGGTGCACCGCCCGGAAGGCCGGAAAAATTGATAACAACAGGAACACCCAGGGCCTCCGCTAAAAGCACTGTCTTCCTGAAAACTTTATGGTGTTCTGCTGAAATTCTTTTGTCCGGATGCACGGGATTGCCATGACAGGAAAGCGCAGAAATAACAAGGCCTCTGTCGGATATTGCTTTTTTAAAACTTGAAAGTTTATCTTTGTGCTTTAAAAGTTCGTCCGGTTTGCAATGGGCATCACCGCAATAATTTCCACAGCCCAGCTCAACGGCCTCTACTTTGCATTCGACCATATAATCAAGCATTTCTTCAAAGCCTTTGCCTGAATATAGGACTGTAAACAGACCTATTTTCATATTTACCTCCTTTTTGCCTTTAAAATCAAAAGCGCTGCACCATTTTCGCGGTACAACGCTTTTATTTTAGCATATTTATTAAAGTTATTCAAAAAAAACATTACTTTACTTCAATTTCAATTTTATTCAAAGAAAGGCCTACGATGTTAAGGGCCAGATCCTTTATCTTCAATTCCTGGATCTTATTAACCAAAGCGAGACTGTCACCCGCAAAATTCAAGGTTATTAACGCTCTTTTCGCGACCAGAGAAACCTGATTAACATTTTTAACGCCTGAAATTGAACTTAGCGCCTGTCTGACGGCCTCCGTGTTCTCAAAACTTGCACCGATCAGGACCAGGTCCATTGAAGAACCTTTTGCTGCTTCATTCTTCCAGGATTTAATGATGCGGTCGTTCATCTGCTCAAGCAGTTTAATAGAAGCTTTTCTTATCGCGTTGGTCATTGCTGCCTGTTCGGTGATCTCCGGCGCTTTTGTTTGAATATTTTTTGCTGCCAGCATAACTGCCGTATCACATCTTACCGCTTTAACTGTCATATCCGCCACACCGCTATACCAACCTGCAAGAAACTCCGGTTTTGTAACATCGGTATCAACCTGCCCTGTAATTACCAGATCCGCGCCGATCTCAAGGCCTGCCGCGGCGGCAGCCGCCGCATCACCTTTAACGGCAGCTTTTAATTTTTCAGATTCTCTTATATTCTTAAGCTCTGCCTGATCAATGACCGTATAAAGATAGTTCTTAAGCATCTCTTCCGCAAATACAACTTCAGAAATAGGAATAGCAGCAAGTTCCTTATTTTTTCTTTCAGTAAATACTATCATTACACGCAGTTTGTCACGGTTTTTATTCCATTTTACCCATTCATCTTTGGCATCTTCAGCTTCATCAAATTTTGCTTTTTGAAGGTCTTTTGAAGAAACTTTTTCAAGTTTTGAAACCAGTTCCTCTTTCCCGTCTTTATCAACAGAAACCGTGCCGTCATAGACATTTACGACCGCTTCACCGTCCTTGTCAACATCCGCCCTGTAGGTAGTTCCTTTTACGGCCGCGGTAACTTTGCGAGTGATAAGACGGCTTTCTTTCGGACTACTATCCAGAGATTTCTTAATATTCATCCAGATGCGCCCGAACACTACTTTCATCGTTGACTTGTCCGTCCCATTCTGCTGCTTTAATTCTTCTATAACTACTGAAGAATTATCACCGATTCGGAAGTTCTCTCCATCCTCAAATTTTAATTCAGTTTTTCCGTCAAGACCCGTTTCCAGCCTGTCTCCCGCTGACACGCTCATTCCCAATCTTGCCGGCACCGGAATATTTTCACCTTTTTTAATCACTTTTACAGAGCCTTTAAGATAACCTATGACAGCTTTTTTCTCAGTTTCTTCGGCAAGTGAAACTCCCGAAAATATTAACGCAGCGGTAAGAATAATATAAAACGGCCTTTTCATAATGTCCTCCTGAAAACCACTCTATTAAATATATTGTATAATATTATGGCCTTTCTTTCAATGTATGGTTTATAACAAAATACTGAATATTTTTATTATCACGAAAGCATCTCTTCTTCAACTGCTCAATTTATTCCCGGAAAATAGTCCTGTCAAAAGCTTTTTCAATCAATAATATTTCGTTAATAAATCCCGGCATTATCCCTTTTGGTACAAGGCTGCCGCCTATACTCCCGTCCTTAAGATCAGGTGAGCGCCTGAATATAAATAGATCCTGAACAGCTATTATTTCCCCCTCCATCCCCGCTACTTCAGTTATATGTGTTATCTTTCTCGTTCCATCCTTAAAACGTTCCTGGTGGATTATTACATCCACTGCCGAGGCGATCTGTTCCCGGACAGCTCTAAGCGGCAGGTTCATTCCGGACATCAGTACCATCGTTTCGAGCCTGGAAAGAGTATCTCTTGGAGAGTTGCTGTGAAGTGTAGTTAATGAACCGTCATGTCCGGTGTTCATTGCCTGAAGCATATCCAGAGCTTCTCCGCCCCTGCATTCTCCGATAACTATTCTATCCGGGCGCATTCTTAAGGTGTTTCTTACGAGATCGCGGATCGTTATGGCTCCTTTGCCTTCCGTGTTCGGCGGCCTGGTTTCCAGTGTAACCACGTGTTCCTGCGGGAGATTTAATTCCGCGGAGTCCTCTATAGTGATTATTCTATCCTCTCCCGAGATAAAGGAAGCTATTACATTAAGTAGAGTTGTTTTACCCGAGCCCGTACCCCCGCTGATTACAATATTTTTTCTGGAGCGTACACAAAGACGTAAAAATTCTGCGGCCTTTTCCGTAATTGAACCATAGCGTATAAGATCCTCTACGGTTAACCGCTCCCTAGAGAATTTCCTTATGGTCAGCGAAGGGCCTTTTAAAGAGAGCGGCGGAATTATTGCATTTATCCTTGAACCGTCAGGTAATCTTGCGTCAACCAGAGGAACGCTCTCATCAATTCTCCTGCCGACCGGCGCAACAATACGGTCAATGCAGGCCGCGAGTTGTTTGTTAGAAAGGAATTTTTTGTCAGTTAAAATTATCTTTCCCTCACGCTCAACATAAACATGATCCTTGCCATTGACCATAATTTCTGTAACCCGGGGATCGCTAAGAAGATCCTCCAAAGGGCCCAGCCCGAGCGCTTCTTGAATTATAAGTTTTATCAGATATTCGCGTTTTTCCTTGCTTTTTATCTCCATAAACTCGGCAGCAATTATGGTTTGCAGCATCTCTAGAACTTTAATTTTTAGTTTCTCTTTTTTTCCGGGGTCAATAAAACTGTCAATTTCGATATTCATCTTTTCCATGGCCTTTAAGAGCGAGGCATAGACTTTCTCTTTAATTTTCTCGTCCGTTTTCTTGTCTGCTAGTAAAACTGTTTCCTTATTAAAAGGTTTCAGGTTAAGTACAAACTCAGAAAGTGCTTTAATAGAACCCGCAGCTAAAGATCCCGGCTCTGAAATTACCAGGGGCTGGCCTCTATTAATGCAGGACATGGAGGAAAGGTCAAAAGGTACGGAACAAATAACCTTTTTACCCAGCATCTTTTCCACAGTAGCTTCATTTATTCCCGCTGCCGCGTTATTTTTATTCAATACTATTACTATCTTTTCAGGTTCGATATATAAAGAAGCAAGTTTAAGCAGGGTGTTTTCTGCGGCCTTCAGAGAAACTATATCCGGATTTACCACTAATAATATTAAAGCAGAACCTTCCAGTAAATACCCGGCATCCTCAAACAATATTCCCGCGTCAAAAATGATTGTTTGAAAACCACAAACAAGGATATCTGTTATATTTTTGAGGCATTCTTTATCTTTTGAATCAAGAACCGAACAGTACAGGCCGGAGGAATGCACGGGCAGCAGGCTTGAAAAAGCTTCGGGATTAAGTTTTGCGGCAAGTAATTTTTCGGCTGCTTTATCAAACTTAAGATTCAGCATAAGCGAGGTGGAATTTTCTTCAATATCCAGAAGGACTGTTTTTCCGGCCGAAGCCAGGCAAACAGAAAGATTTAACGAAATAAAGGTCGAGCCGCAACCTCCTTTCGCTGAAATAACAGAAATTATTCTCCCCTTGAGAATCCCCACCTATTGATTATAAGTGATTTTTTCTTATACTTCAATGTTTTTATAGAAGTAGTATTTTCCGCGAAATAGAAGGCTTTTTTACTACAGGCCTTTCCCCTCCGGAATTTTCGGGATAATGACGGCAAGAGCCGCTAAAAACCAGAAAAAAGGAGCATAGATGGCAGACCCCAGTCCATATTCAAAAACTCCTGCCACCATAAAAGCTGTAAGCGCAAGAAGAACAGAACAGCACAGCACTTTCACCCTATAATTTGTACTTCTTAAATAGTTCAAATATACCGTTTTCACAACAATATATAACAGCCAAAGGAAGGCTGCCAGCGCAAAAACACCTCTTTCCACGGCGATCTGCAAATAATTGTTGTGCAAATGGCCTCGTATCCGGTTTTTTTCTTCCGGCTCGCAATAATTTTTGTATTTTTTTATTACATTATCTATTCCCACACCCAGCGGATGATCCTGCACCATTCTGAGGCCGCTCCGCCACATCGCGAAACGTTGCGGTGTTGTCCCGCTGGTCAATTTAAAAATAGAATAGATTTTTTTACCTGCGACATGATCCTTAAAATAATAGGAACCACAGAATAAAAGTATTAAAGCCAGCAAAACTGCTCCAAATATTTTTTTTCTGCCCAGGAAAGCAAAAACAAGAAGCACCCCGATAAAAGCAACCCACGCACCCCTTGCCAGTGTAAAGGCCAGTGCTATGAAACCAAGGGTCAATGTAAAAAATGCAAGCGCTCTTACCTTTTTATCTTTATCAAAGCAAAAAAAACTTAGCGCGGCTCCGAGTAAAGTAACCAGTAGTTCACCCGCGGTCAGAGTAACACTCATAGTCCCGCCGATACCCAGGCCCAAAGACAGATTTTTTGTAGTAAAGCCTTTATAGATTATTACCGCCGACTGAAGCAAACCTGAAACAAAAAAGCAAAGAAATAAATAATATACAGTTTTTTTATCTTTTACATTATTTACAACCAACGGAAACATCAGCATCAGTGACAGCGGTTTAAATTTGTTGCTCAATTCCGGTAAACCGTCAAGGCCGATAAAAACCGCGCAAAGCGTTAAAAACGTAAAGATTACAAAAGGCAGGTCGGCCGGAGTACGCTTTAAATTAAGCTCTCCGGTATAGGCAATTTTTACCAGCCAGACAAAGAACGCCCCAAAATAACCAATTTCCGAAAGGGATATGGATATTACGGCGGTCAGGCAATACAATACAAGAAGGCTTAATATTGCGCGGTCTAAATTTGAAATGATCTTAAGCTTGGTATTCATCTTCACCTAAAGATAGATGCCTTTTCTGGGATCTTCTTTTTCTGTTTTTTTCAATTCCTCATAAAGTGCTTTTTGTTTTTCAGAAAGTTCTTTAGGAAGCTGTACCTTTACCCTGACCATTAGATCCCCGGCAGACCCTTTTTGGCTGCAAAAGCCCATACCTTTTAAGCGGAAAACCGAGCCATTCTGGGTTCCTGAAGGTATCCTGATCGTGACTTTGTTCTTAAAAGTAGGTATTTCTATAACTGCACCCAGCACCAGCTCGCTTATTTTCACAGGAACTTCACAGGAGAGATTATTACCGTCTAATTCAAAAAAATGATGCGGTTTTATTTTCACCAATAGATAAAGATCTCCATGTTTTCCGTTTCGAATTTTATTGCCCTGACCGGCAATTCTTATTTTAGAACCATCTTTAATGCAGGAAGGAATATTAACGGTTAATTTTTTCATTTTTACGTTTATTCCATTACCGGAACAGGCAGAACAGGGCTGATTGCGTCCCAGAACTCCTCTTCCGCCGCAATTCAGGCACTCCTCCTGTACCGATAACTTAAAAGTGCGTTCACCGCCCAAATAGGCATCTTTCAGCTCAAGCTCAATTTTAGCATCAATATCACCCTGTCGCATATCTTCAGCTTCGGAATTCCTATACGGGTCAAAGATATTTTTTTTCCTCTCCCCTCCGCCAAAAAATGTGCTAAAAAACTCGGAAAACCCGCCTTCACCAAAAGGACTCTCCTCAAAATTATCCGAAGTAAATCCGCCCCTTCCCTGATAGGCTCCGCCCGGCGGTTGCTCGGAATATTGCTGCCAGTTGGAACCTAAAGTATCATATTTCTCTCTTTTACTTTTATCGGAAAGAACTTCATAGGCTTCGTTGATTTCTTTGAATTTTTCTTCAGATTTTCTGTCACCTTGATTATAATCCGGATGATATTTTTTCGCAAGCTTCCGGTAGGAATCCTTAATTACTTTTTCTTCAGCGTTCTTGTCAACGCCCAATATTTTATAATAATCCTTATAATCCACTTATAGCTCTCCTGCTTCTAAATATTTTTAACCTCTTTCACCGGCCGTTACAGCTTTGCAGCCCTGTCTTGTTTTGTCATTTGTAATTGCCTTAATTTACAGGACCGGACCCCGGTTTTAACCGCTATTTTATTTAAAATTTGTGAATTGCAGCGGTATCTTCGTGTAGCCGGACCGGAGTGCCGCCATAACAGCCTGGAGATCGTCTTTACTCTTCCCGGTTACCCTTAACTGATCCCCCTGGATAATAGCGTTAACTTTAACACCCATTTCTTTCACCATTTTAACGATCTCTTTCGCCTTTTCCTGCTCGATACCTTCAACAAGTTTCGCGGTCTGTCTTACTGTTATCTGTGCCGCCGGTTCGATTTTTCCGTACGAAAGTGCTTTGCCGGAAATCCCCCGTTTTATCAGTTTACTTTCCAGTATATCTATCACCATCTTTAACCTGTATTCATCGTCCGAGACGATCATTATTTCTTTTTTTTCTTTAGAAAGTGTTATCTCTGTCTTGCTTCCGCGAAAATCAAAACGCGTTTGGATCTCTTTCACAGCCTGATTAACCGCATTATCGGTTTCCTGAAGATCTATCTTTGAAACGATATCAAATGAGCTGTCATTTGCCATCTATTTTGTTCTCCTCTCTTTTTAGAGTTAAAGTAACGACTTTATTATCCCCGTTCAGGTTTTCAATCGGGTATTCTTTCCCGTTGAAAGTAAGTTTTATTTTTTGCTTATCACCGACGAGAACATAAAAAGCTTCATTTGCCGTCCATTCACCTTTAAAACCCGCGCTTAACATGCGCTTAACAGGGGCTTCATTATCTTTTGTAATTTCAAACCAGCAGTCCCCGGTCACATCAGCTTCAAGTATAAGCCGCGGCATATTAGAAGTTTCCAGAAGAGCACCGGCACCGGGCCGTTGAGGCATCGCGGCACACCTTCTGATCCCTGAAATAATAAATATAGTTAATATTAATCCCAGTAAAACAAGAGAACCAAGTTTCATTTCTCTGGTAAATTCAAATTTCACCGGAAAGCGTTTTCTTTTATCACGGATTTTAGGATGATGCATAAGAAATTCGTGTTCAATACGCGCGGGGACCCTTTTAATATTTTTATATTCTTCAAGTATTTCCCTTCCGTTTATGCCCAGGTAATCGGCATATGCTTTTAAAAATACTTTTAAATATACTTCACCCGGCAGGATATCAAAGTTGCCTTTTTCTATTGCTTCCAAATATTTTTTTTGTATCTTCAGGTCATCGCTGATCTTTTCAAAGGTAAGGCCTTTGTTTTCTCTTTCTTTACTTAATCTTGTTCCTATGTCTGTTATATCTGTTTCCTGCATTTGGTCCCCCGGAAAATGGCCGTTAATATTACTTTAAAATAACCTAATTTTTAAAGAATTTAAGTATTTTCGCCAGATTATCTTTCAGATCTTTTCTTTCTACCACCAGATCCACAAAACCGTGTTCTTTTAGAAATTCTGAACGCTGAAAACCTTTAGGAAGCTTTTGTTTTATTGTCTGCTCAATAACCCGCGGACCGGCGAAACAGATAAGAGCGTTGGGTTCCGCAATGGTTATGTCCCCGAGCATTCCAAAACTTGCAGTAACGCCTCCGCCTGTCGGGTCAGTCAACACCGCAATATACGGCAAACCGGCATCTGCCAGTTTTTTTAGCGCCGCACTGGTTTTTGCCATTTGCATCAAGGAAAGAATACCTTCATGCATCCTGGCTCCGCCGCCCGAAGAGGAAATTATTATTACCCCAAGTTTTCGCTTAATAGCAAGCTCAATAAGTCTTGTAAGTTTTTCACCGACCACGGAGCCCATGGAACCCATCATGAAAAATGAATCCGTAACTCCCAGCGCCACCGGGAAGCCGGAGATTTTCCCAATGCCGGTACAAACAGCGTCATCCAAACCCGTAGCTTCCTGGGCTTTTTTAAGTTTATCTTTATACTCCGGAAAATCCAGAAAATCAACAGGAGTCAATTTTGAGCTTTCTTCTTCCCAGGTACCTTCATCAATAAGATGTTTAATCCTGGCTTTGGCATTAATACGCAAATGATGCTGGCATTTGGGACATACCCGCAGGTTCTCTTCAAGCTGCTTTGAGTAGATCATTTCTTTGCAATTCTCGCATTTGATCCAGAGGCCCGCGGGAATTTCGACATTTTTCTCTGACGAATGACCAAATTTTATTTTTTTAAATAAAGCCATACAAAGAACCTCCTTGGATCAGGCACTGGCTCCCGGAGCAAAGTTACCGGGCAATAAATTAAATTCTTGCCGGCAAGTCACAGATCAGCACCCCGCGAGCTTTCAGAATCAGACGCTTTTTACGGTAATTTTTTAGTTTTTATTTCGTCCAGCAGCATTTCTTTGAAAGTCTTAAAATCAACAGGCCCCAGGTCTTCGGCCCCGCGGCGCCTGACGGCAACTTTATTTTCTGCCTGTTCTTTTTCGCCAATGACCAGAATGTAAGAAACACGTTCCAGGCGGGCATTTCTAATTTTTGCGCCTATTTTTTCGGCACTTAGATCTTTCTCAACCCTTATCCCTGCCTGTAAAAGTTCTTCCGTGATCTTTTCAGCATATGGCTGCTGTTTCTCCGAAATGGTCAATACCTTTGCCTGGACCGGAGACAACCAGGTCGGAAAAACACCTGCAAATCTCTCTATTAATAATGCCAGGGTCCGTTCATAACAACCCATGGAAGCCCGGTGTATTACCATAGGCCGCACCTGTTTATTATCCTTATCCACATAAGTCATATCAAAACGTTCCGGTAACGCAAAGTCAATCTGAATGGTAAAGATCGTATCTTCTTTTCCCCAGACATTTTTCATTTGAACATCAAGTTTTGGGCCGTAAAAAGCCGCCTCGCCTTCTTTTTCCTGGTAGGATAACTTTTCTTTATCCAATATTTTTTTCATCATGGCTTCAGATTCTGTCCAGGCTTTTGGATTGTCTATGTACTTTTCCTTATTTGCGGGGTCGTGTTTTGCGAACATATAATAGTAATCGGTAAAACCGAGTGTTGCCATTACATATTTTACCAAAGCAAGTACTTTTTCAAACTCCTCCTCAACCTGGTCAGGACGGCAGATAATATGCCCTTCTGAAAGCGTAAACTGCCATATACGGATCAAACCATGCAGTTCTCCGGAAAGTTCTTTCCGAAAAAGCGTGGAAGTTTCCGCATACCGGAGAGGCAGATCCCTGTAACTTCTTGTTTCCGCTTTATAGATCATGAATTGATGGGGACAGGTCATAGGGCGCAGGCCTATCTCTTCATTTTCATCGGTTTTAAAAATAAACATTTTTTCCCGGTAATGGTCCAGATGCCCGGAAACTTTGTAAAGTTCTGTCTTTGCCAGCACCGGAGTCCGGGTATACTGATAGCCCCGTCTTAGCTCTTCATCTTCTATCCAGCGCTGCAGTTCTCTTAGAATAGTAGCACCTTTAGGTGCAAAGAGAGGCAAACCTTTCCCTATTAGCGGGTTCAACACATAAAGCCCCAGTTCTTTTCCCAGTTTTGTATGATCTCTGGACCGGGCTTCCTCAAGTTTTTTTATATGAGCTTCCAGTTCCTCTTTACTTTCAAATGCCGTTCCGTAGATACGCGTAAGCATTTTATTTTTCTCGCTGCCGCGCCAATAAGCGCCTGTAGCAGAAAAAAGTTTATAGGCCTTGAGCTCTTTTGTATACCGGAGATGCGGGCCCCTGCAAAGATCCGTAAAATCTCCCTGTTCATAAACTGAAATGGTTTGTTCAGCCGGGAGCTCGTTTATAAGCTCGACTTTATATATTTCGCCTTTATCTTTGAAATATTTCAGGGCCGCTTCCCTGGAAAGTTCCCTGCGTTTAATAGGCAGATTTTCCTTAATTATCTTCTTCATTTCCTCTTCTATCTTAGGAAGATCCTCTTCGGTAAAAGGCGTTGCTTTATCAAAATCATAATAAAAACCTTCTTCAATTGCCGGGCCTATCGCCAGCTTAACTTCCGGCCATAATCTCTTTACCGCCTGCGCCAGCACATGTGAGGCGCTATGTCTGATCACTTCAAGCTCATTCTTACTCATTATTTTTATTTCTCCTCAAGTTTCAGAAATTTCTCATTTCTTTTCAAAATTTTAAGAACACCCCGCAAGCTTCCTGCCGTAAGATCGGCGCGGCTAAGATCCTGTTGTTTACTATATCTGCTTTTTACGGCAATGCAAAGCATTTTTGCTCGTTTAGCCGCAGTTACACCGGCAACGGAATCCTCAAGCACAAGGCACTGTGAAGGCCGCAGCTTAAGTTCTTTTGCCGTTTTTCTGTATATATCAGCAAACGGCTTAACTTTTTCTACATCAGAACCTGTTACTATCGCATCAAATAAAGCTTCAGGTTTTTCCTTAATTCCAACAGACCTTGTTAAAATCGTAAGAACGGTGCTAACTTGAGGCCCGGGGCTTGAAGAACCTACTGCAAGTAAAAGCCCATAGGCTTTACCGATATTTATTAGCTCCTTAAACCCCGGAAACGCCTTTATTCCGGAATGTTTAATAATATCCAGATATACCTTCTCCCTGTATCTAAGTACAGAGTCCATATCGACTTTGATGTTAAAATCTTTTTCTAAAAGGAGAAAATTCTCTTTTGTAGAAACGCCTACCAGCTTATAAAGATAGGACTTGTTTAACTTTACTCCATATTCTTTCATAATTTTAATAATGGACAGGTTATGATAATATTCTGTGTCAGCTATAAGCCCATCGAGATCAAAAATAAGCGCTTTAATACCGGCAAAATTTAGCATGTAGTGTTAATTGTAGCAGAATAAGGTGTTTTTTTCAATATTTAACCCGATTAAAGAAAGCCTGTTTATTTCACAGATAAAAAGAGATACGGCCCAGCCGGGATTATTTTGTTGCTGTCATAAAAAAAATACTTTTTTGTTTCTTAAAACCAACTCCCAATTTTTCTGTGCCATTTTCCTTTCAATCTGCGTCATCTCCCTACCCATCTGTGCCCTCAGTCACGGAGTTTCCTGACCTTGATGGTTATCATATATTTCAATTCTAAATATGATATAATAACAATATGGAAAGTAAAAATATTTCTTTCAATTTTAAAAAACTGCTTTTTTTAGGCTTGATAGCTTTTGCCGTCATTGCTTCGGTTACTCTGGTTGTTTATAATTACAAGTTTACCCAAAACCAGTCGAAAGCACTTTACCAGTGCCCTATGCATCCTGCTATTATTTCTGAAAAACCCGGGGATTGCCCCATCTGCGGTATGAAACTTGTGCCAATTAAAAATGAAAAGGCCGGCAACCCGGAAAAGCATACCATGTATAGATCAACTATGCTGCCTGGCGAAATATCAGATAAACCGGGAAAAGACTCTATGGGAATGGAAATGGTTGCCTTTGAAGCAAAAGCAACCGAAAATGAAGCTCCCGGGCTGTCAACCGTAAAGATCTCATCAGAACAGGAACAATTAATCGGAGTAAAAACAAGCCCGGTGGTAAAAAGAGAGTTCATAAGAACTATTCTGGCTCCGGGAAAGGTTGCTCATGACATTGAGCTTTATAATGCAATAAAGGAATATCAAACCGCAAGATCAACTGATTCCGCAGGAGAAAGCAAATTCAAACTTTATCACATGGGGCTTTCTGACGAAGACATAGAAAATCTGGCAAAAAGAGAGGACCTTTCAAGCTTTCTTTATATCAATAAACCCGGAAAGAACGTCTGGGTATACGCCCAGATATATGAATTTGAATCCGCGCTGGTAAAAAAAGGCCAGGTAATGGAGCTCAGTTCTCTCGCTTCTCCGGGAAAGCTTTTTTACGCGAAGATACAATCAATAAGCTCTTTCCTTGACGAACAATCAAGAACGCTCAGGGTTAGAGGCGAGGTCCTCAATACTGATGGTGATTTGAAGCCGGAAATGCTGCTGGACGTCAAAATAAAAGTTGACCTTGGACAAAAGCTCAGAATTCCTGGAGAAGCTGTAATTGACACCGGAAAAAGGAAGATAGTATTTGTAAAGACCGGGACGGGAACCTATGAACCCCGGGAGATAATAACCGGTATACCCGGCGATGGATACTTTGAGGTAATTTCGGGTGTCAAAGAAGAGGAGCAAGTCGTTACTTCAGGAAATTTCCTTCTAGACTCCGAATCGAGGATAAGATCCGTCATTAATAGCTCCGGTAAAAAATAGATCCCGTATAATGACCGTGTTGTTACCGGGAAATAAGAACAACAAAACGGAAGAAATATGCTTGAAAAGATAATAGATTTTTCCGCCAAAAATAAATTTCTGATAATTTTGTTGACTTTTATTTTAGTCCTCCTATCGCTCTGGTGTATCAAGCATATTCCGCTTGATGCTATTCCTGACCTTTCCGATACCCAGGTAATAATCTATTCAAAATGGGACCGCTCCCCGGATATTATTGAAGACCAGGTTACCTACCCCATCGTCACCTCCCTGCTCGGGGCTCCCAAAGTAAAAGCAATAAGAGGTTTTTCGGACTTTGGTTTTTCCTACGTCTATGTAATCTTTGAAGAAGGCACTGATATCTACTGGGCGCGCAGCCGCGTAATGGAATATTTGACGAAGATAAATTCTTCCCTGCCGGACGGAGTAACAACAGAGTTGGGCCCGGATGCCACGGGAGTAGGATGGGTTTTCCAATATGCACTTGTAGATAGGTCCGGAAAAAGAGATATTTCGGAGCTCAGGGCTCTGCAGGACTTTAATTTAAGATACCAGCTGCAAGCAATAGAAGGTGTCGCAGAAGTTGCGTCCATAGGAGGATACCAAAAACAGTATCAGATTAGCATCAACCCAAATTCACTTAATACCTATAATATACCGGTAACCAAAGTAATAGACGCTGTAAAGAATAATAATAATGATGTAGGAGGGCGGCTTATAGAGCTTGCCGGGACCGAATATATGGTCAGGGGCAGGGGCTATGCCGGGAGCATTTCGGATATTGAAAATATTGTTGTTGATTCAAGATCAGAAATTCCGGTACTTATAAAAAATATCGCGGTTGTTTCAGCAGGCCCGCAGCTTAGAAGAGGCGCTTCAGATCTCAACGGCGGCGGTGAGGCGGTAAGCGGTATAATCATAATGCGGCATAAAGAGAACGCTCTTAATGTCATCAACCGCGTCAAGGCAAAGCTTAACGAGCTAAAACCTGGGCTGCCGGAAGGGGTAGAAGTAGTTCCTGTTTACGACCGCTCAGATCTTATTCATAGGGCAATAAACACTTTAAAAAGCCAGCTTTTCGAAGAAATTATTATTGTAAGTTTGATCATTCTTCTTTTCCTCTGGCATATCCCCTCCTCTATAGTTCCGATAATAACCATACCGGTTTCCTCGGTGCTTGCTTTTATCCCCATGTATCTTATGGGAATAAATGTAAATATTATGTCTCTGGCGGGTATTGCTATTTCAATAGGCGTTCTGGTTGACGGAGCTATTATAGAGGTGGAAAATGCCTATAAACGGCTGGAGCTCTGGCAAGAAGCCGGAGGCACGGGAGACCCGCATATTGTCCGATTAAACGCAATTAAAGAGGTAATACCGGCGGTCTTTTTTTCTCTTTTGGTCGTTGCAGTTTCTTTCCTGCCTATCTTTACACTGGTAGATCAGGAAGGTAAACTTTTCTCCCCTCTTGCATATACAAAAACGCTTACGATGGTGATTGCGGCGCTGCTGGCAGTTACCTTTGACCCTGCCGTGCGGCTTCTCTTCACAAGAATGAAAACTTTTAATTTCAAACAGGCCTGGTTAACAAAACTGGCAAATAGAACCCTGGTAGGCAACTATTATCCGGAGGAACTTCACCCGGTCAGCAGTTTATTACACCGCATCTATCTTCCTGCCTGTAATTATGTTTTAAATAATGCAAAAATGATCATAACCGGCGCCCTCCTCGCCCTGGCTGTAACTTTGCCCGTATATTTCTTTATCGGTTCGGAATTCATGCCCCCTTTGAACGAAGGCACAATACTATATATGCCGACAACACTGCCCGGCATCTCCATCGCCGAAGCAAAAAAGATACTACAAACACAGGATAAAATATTAAAAACTATACCTGAAGTTGAAAATGTTTTTGGTAAAGCAGGAAGAGCTGAGACCGCGACCGACCCTGCGCCTTTGTCAATGGTGGAAACTATCATTGTATTAAAAAAAGAGGAGCTCTGGAGAGAGAAAAACCGCTGGTACTCATTTATGCCGGAATTTTTCAAGGCATTTTTACGCCCAATTTGGCGCGATAAAATAACCCTGGAAGATCTTGTTAACGAAATGAACGAGAAAATGCAATTCCCGGGTATTGTTAATGCCTGGACTATGCCTATTAAAGCCCGGATAGATATGCTTTCTACCGGTATACGAACTCCTGTGGGCATAAAAATCTTCGGGCCGGACCTGAACGAGATAGAAAAAATTGGGCTTAAACTGGAAGAAGTCCTGAAAGAAGTTCCCGGGACCAGAAGCGTTTTTGCCGAAAGAGCGGCCAGCGGCTATTTTCTTGATATTGTTTTTAACAGAAATCAGCTTGCAAGGTACGGTATTTCGATAAAAGACGCGCAGATGACAGTCACGACCGCTATCGGCGGAGAAGATATTACAACCACTATCGAAGGCCGGGAGCGTTATTCCGTTAATATACGGTACAACAAAGAACTCCGGGACGATCTCGAAAGCATACGGAGAATACTTCTCTCCACTTCCGGCAACGGGCAGATACCTTTGGCGCAGGTCGCTAAAGTTTCTATCGAACATGGCCCTTCTATGATAAGGGACGAAAATGGAATGCTTGCAGGATACGTTTTTGCTGATATTAAAGACCGCGATATCGGGGGTTATGTACGAGAAGCAAAAAAAACTGTAAGTATGAACCTGAAAACACCTGTTGGATATACCCTGTCCTGGAGCGGCCAATATGAAAATATGCAAAGAGTAGCAGACCGGCTAAAGATAGTCATTCCCTTGACACTCTTTCTCATTTTTTCACTGCTTTATATGAACACAAAATCTACGGTCAAGACTTTTATTATACTTCTTGCTGTCCCCTTCTCTCTCATTGGAGCAGTATGGGCAGTATTCCTGCTGGGTTATAATATTTCAATAGCTGTCTGGGTAGGAATGATCGCGCTTTTGGGGCTGGATGCGGAAACAGGTGTCTTTATGCTCCTTTATCTTGACCTTTCTTACAATGAAAGTGTAATGAAGAACGCTATGCATACCTATGAAGATCTAAAAAAAGCTGTCATTCACGGTGCCGTAAAAAGGATAAGGCCCAAGACCATGACCGTAATGGCAATACTAATGGGTTTGATCCCGATCATGTGGTCTCTGGGCGCGGGGTCAGATGTAATGAAGCGGATCGCGGCCCCGATGATAGGAGGAGTCATAACAAGTTTCATACTGGAATTGCTTATCTATCCTCCGCTATACGCCATATGGAAATGGAATTTTGAAATGAAAAAAGGGATCTTAAATCCCTATGACCTGCGCAAAGGAGATGCATTAAAAAAATGATAATTCCGGCCCTATTGTTAATATTACTCGCCGTCTTAATTCTTCCTTTCACAATAAAGAAAGTTGAAGAAGAATTAGAAATTTTTCTTTTATTAGCAGGCCTTCTTGCGGTGACCGTTACTTCTCAATGGGCTGTACACCTTATCAAAGAAGCACTTATGGAACCGGTCAAAATTACTATTGCTGTCTTTACTGCGGGGTTTCTTTTTAGAGAGCTTAAAGGATATATTGAACATTCCGTAGATCGGGTTGCAGAGTTCCTAGGCATTTCCTGGTTCGCGTTTTTTATTGTTTTTTTTCTTGGGCTTATCTCCAGCGCTATTACAGCAATAATAGCCGCCCTTGTTCTTGTAGAAGTTGTAACACATCTCAAAATGGGAAGAAAATATGAAACACGGCTCGTTATACTGGCCTGCTTCTCAATAGGCCTTGGAGCGGCACTTACCCCCATAGGCGAACCCTTATCTACCATAGCGATCGGTAAATTAAGAGGAAGCACCTACAATGCCGGCTTTTTTTTCATTTTTAATCAACTCTGGTACTATATAATCCCCGGAATGCTGCTGCTGGGAATATTTGCTTTCTTTTTTACGGGGAAGAAACCCGAAAAGCAACCTGGTTTGTCAGAAAAGAGCAAAGAAACCTTAAGGACTATTTTACTCAGGACCGGAAAAGTTTATCTCTTTGTTGCCGCGCTGGTGCTTCTCGGCACCGGATTTAAACCACTAATTGATACCTACATATCGCGTATCCCTCCTGAGGGGCTCTATTGGATAAACCTGCTGTCTGCTATTCTTGATAACGCCACACTTACGGCAGCAGAGATAGCTCCTTCAATGTCGCTTTACCAGATAAAAGCCGCCATACTTGGTTTGCTGATCGCCGGAGGAATGCTTATTCCGGGAAATATCCCTAATATTATAGCCGCAAATAAACTCGGAATTAAAAGCAAAGAGTGGGCATATTTTGGACTTCCGGTAGGAGCCGTCCTGATGGGGCTTTTCTTTGTGCTGATGCTTCTGCTTAAGTGAAACTACACGCCCTTACGGACGCGGTCTTCCTTCTGCAAGATCTCGTCGGAAGTATACTTCTCGCGGACATCTACGGGCTTTTCTATCCCCGGTTTTTAAGGAACAACCCCCACAGTTTTCAAAACTGCATGCATAATAAAGAAAATTAACATTAAATATTATACTCTTGACCTAAAATCCTTGCATTCCTTTGCATTTGGCCTTGTGGAATTATGGCAGGCTCCAGAATAGTCATATTTACAAGTATCACACAAGAACTTTCCCTGTATATTTATAAGCAATTTTCTAATTTTTTCGAGGCATTTTTTAATAAAAATGAACATTTAGAATATTACGTATCTGATGCCCAGACCGTAAGTGGAATTACCCTGTCCGATGGTTACCTTGGGCAGAATTCTGGTGCTCACATCCGGCATACTGACCGTAAATTCAGGAATATAGAAGGCCTCCATAAAGACCGATAAATTTGCTGAAAGTTTGAGTTCCACACCCACTCTGAAGGTCATCCCGCCAAAAGCCAGTACCTGGCCAATATCTTTTTTGTAGTTAATATCCCCGCTGTCGTAAGCGCCCGCGCCGGAGGTTTGGGTCAACCTATATTTCGCATCCGCCAGCATATAGTTAGCATCAAGGCCCGGACCGAAGTAAATCACCAACACATCACTGTTCCAGTCAAACATATAGCCGAGGTGCAGACGTACAAGCGCGCAGAGCTGGAGTTTAAGGTCTGTATAGTTAGCAGTGGCGCTGAAAGTATAATCATTTCCGCCGATTGTGGTTTTAGGCGCAATAACCGGATCCGGCTGGAAAAAGCCGCGGTAGAAGATGCCGTCTAGACTGAAAGAAACCGCTTTAATAGACTGCAGGCGCTGTTCAAAAGAAAAAGTAAAAGCAAAGAAGAACTGGTTCTCGGCGAAGCCACCGGGCAGTGTTATGGGACTGCTCAGCGTATCATTGAGCAGGTACTTTACGCTCCCGTTAAAAAAGCCGCTCCGTATTCCAGGGCCAAAAGTCACTTTATTTAGGTCTTCACCCGTAAATTCGTCGGCCCAAACCACCGCGCCGGTGGCAACATCTTTCATATTTACCGAAATTATCAGTGTTTCATTAGAAAGCGTTACGCGGCCAAAGAGCAGAGAATCGGCGTTCAAGAGCTGGCCTATTTTTGAAATATTAGTCTGCTCCGTAAGCCCTGTTAAAGATAGTTTTTGCTCGGTCAGGAGTGCTTCAAGAGATCTCTTGTCCATAACCTTAAAATTACCGGTCTTGGCAAGTTTTAAAACAATTTTGTCTTCTACACTCTTTACCGTAAGTCCGGGGCCGTATTCGAATGGCACAATAGAGATCACCTTGGCGTTTTTTATTTTTGCCGCGGAAGTTAACACCTTGGAAAGCGCATCATCTATAGCAATGTTCTGGTCAAAAGCTCCCGCAGAGGAAACTGCCAACGCGAACATTAATACTGTCAGGAAAACCTTTCTCATATTACCTCCTATTCTTATAAAATGATCCCTCTCAAAAATATATTACGCTATAATTATAACAAAATAAAGTAAAAATTTCGATCCTACATTTCGATCTTTCTGCGTCAACTAATATTTTTAAAGAAACAAAAAGGGGCTGTTTAACTTATCAAAATTAAACAGCCCCTTTAACGCATTAATTTATTATTGTACTACTTTTTAAATATAGAAGCTCCCGGATATACGGCCCTTTTTCCAAGCTGTTCTTCAATTCTGAGCAACTGGTTATATTTGGCTATGCGTTCGGACCGGCAAACAGAACCAGTCTTGATCTGTCCCGCATTTACCGCAACTGCGATATCCGCAATAGTCGCATCTTCAGTTTCTCCTGATCTATGGGAAATTACCGTTGAATAGCCATTTTTCTTGGCAAGTTCAATAGTATCTAAGGTTTCAGAGAGCGAACCGATCTGGTTAACTTTAATAAGCACTGAATTTGCGGTGCCCGTATCAATACCTCTTTGAAGAAGTTTTACATTAGTTACAAACAGATCATCACCCACAAGTTGCATCTTTTTACCGTAGCATTCCGTAAGTTTCTTCCAGCCGTTCCAGTCATTTTCATCAAGCCCGTCTTCCAGCGACTTTATGGGATATTTTCCGAAAAGTTTTCCATAGAATTTGATCATATCCTCAGAACTGTTCTTCTTCTTTTTCTCGGCTTTTAAGATATAATTACCGTCCTCAAAAAATGACGCAGAAGCAGAGTCTATGCAAAAAACAATATCACGGCCCGGCTTATACCCTGCCGTTTCAATGGCCTGCATCATTACTTTAAGCGCTTCCTCATTGGAACGCAGGTTGGGAGCAAAACCCCCCTCATCCCCGACAGAAGTACTTAAGTTTGCCTTGGAGAGTATTTTTTTCAGGGAATGGAATGTTTCCGCGCCTATTCTTAAAGCTTCTTTAAAACTCTTAGCTCCTACGGGCATTATCATAAATTCCTGAATATCAACATTATTATCAGCGTGCTTCCCCCCGTTTAAAATATTCATCATAGGTACCGGAAGCACTTTTGCCTGGGGACCTCCAAGATATTCATAAAGCGGCATGTTAAGTTCTGTGGCCGCTGCTTTTGCGGCGGCAAGAGAGATCCCTAGAATCGCATTAGCGCCCATGTTGGATTTCATATCCGTTCCGTCAATACAAAGCATCTTATCATCTATTTTCCGCTGCGCGGAAGGATCCATTCCTATAATTTCTTTTGCCAGTATTTTATTAATATTATGAACTGCCTTAAGAACACCCTTGCCGCCGTATCTTTTTTTGTCCCCGTCTCTAAGTTCAAGTGCTTCATTTATTCCGGTGGAAGCTCCGGATGGAACAGCCGCGCGGCCAAGGACCCCTGAAGCGAGAATCACATCAACTTCTATGGTCGGATTGCCGCGGGAATCCATAATTTCCCTTCCTATAATTTTTCTGATCTTGCTTACCTTTGACATTTTTCCTCCTCACAAATTAGTATCCCCCGCTGATCTTGCGGGGGATACTTTGAACCATTAATATTTAAAGAATTTACTTATTTTTCAGGGATCGTAATAACAGCACAGGCTTTTCCTGACGGGTCAATTGCCTGTTCCATTCCCGACGGGTTAATCGCTGTTACCACATAATAATACGTCTGCCCTCTTCTCTTCCTGCTCATATC